>SCPN01000088.1_pt1:457500-596836 | contig 596836 bp, 706 predicted proteins | sample 6106831 | NCBI WGS metagenome assembly SCPN01 (sample SAMN10720447, study PRJNA508395) | human gut metagenome | isolation source: Participant 1, 0 month | reverse complement strand
AAGCTCGTCATGCTCAAATGTGAGATAGGCTTCCGCTGCGCCATAGTCGGCGTTTTTAGAGCTGATATGTTTGAATGTTGCCAACAGCGTATTACTTTCTGCAAGACTTCAAACTTTAGGGCAGCAAGGTCGGAAACCGCCGCCCGTACCTCCGGCGAAGCTGCGGATAGGGACTGTGCCACTCGTTCAGCGTCCGGGCTATCTGGTTTAAGTTGCCGCCGATCCTCCGTATTCGGCGGTCAGCTTCGACAGCGGCAAGCAGCTCGTCATTGATGGGAAACGGTTATGATGGGGCGTATGGCTGCCCCGGTTATGAAACGCCGGATAAACTCGGCTTGGCTCATGTATGGTAAGCAGAAGCCGCTGGAGCAAACTCGGCGTATTCTTCCTCAGTCATGCGTGTTTTGACTACCCGGCTGCGGTGCGGCGTGTTGTATCGTTTCATAGGTGGTTGACCTCCTTTCTGTGCGTGGTGTCCTCTCACTAATGGGAAAAACAGGGTGTGAAGCGGAACTGTTTTGAAAAATCCGAAAAATATTTTGAGGGTTTTCAGCGGCGCAAAACGCATAAGCGAGGTTGGGGAAGGCACTCTAACAAGATCCGCAGGGCAAAATGAGCGATAAGCGAATTTTGGCACCTCGATAGAATCTTGCTCTAAGAAACTGCCGGCCTGCCGTTCACTTGCTACTGCCACTTTTCAGAAATCTATAACCAGCTTTTTATATAAAAGGCTGCGGGCTGGCGTTTTTCCCTTACTCCTACAAACCACAAAGAGCAGAATGGACGGACTTTCCGGCAAAACTCCGGCGGCGGTTCTCCCGACAATAAGGCGTTTGGAGCTGCGTTTTGCCCGCTGTCTGAAAAATGGCAGCCTTTTTGGTTTCACTGTCTAATACGGAACTTTGGAATTTGCCAAAATGGACGCAAAAAAACAGCAAATCTTTTCGGATTTACTGCTTCGTATTGCCGCTGCGGTGCGGCGGGATGGATATTCAGTTGAAATAAAGAGGGATGGTGGTACTTTAGTCTATCGACTCTTTACTAACTATTAGGTAATCTTGAAGATTTTCCTTGAATTTATCTAAAGAATGTTCATTGTTTCCCGCAAAATAGAATTGGAATTGTATATTCATATGATATTTTTCATAGTCCGATAATTGTATTTTATAGTATCATCCCTCTCATCTTTAGGTGCTATATATATGAATGAATTTTATTTATATCAGATATTTTCCCTTTTCAGAAGAAACATTATAACCCCAGTCTGTTAAATTTGTCTTTATTGTAACTTCTGTTTCTGTTTCTTTTTCTAGTCTGCAATGCTGTTTTATCGATTTGGATATCAAAGGAGTCAGACCTAACAATTCACTGTTTATATTTACAAGTTCTTCTCCATTTTGTTTTAGAAATATTAGATTCATCTTCATAATTTTGTTGAGATTCATCTTTGGTGTTTCTGTTACATCCTAATAAAAGCATAAAATAATTAGTACTAATACAGAAAGTTGTTTTTGCATTTATTTCTCCTTTCATATTATCAAAGCACTGGTACTTTCAAGAAATTGAAATATTCTCAATGCTTTCTATTTTTGATTATAAACTTGCCGGTAATGATACTATGTTAATTTATCTCTTTCAGCCTTTGTTGCAATATACATACCATTCACCTACATTTGTGAGACATTTCAATCGTCTCAACTTCATAAATGCTTACTTCTCCACAAATTAAACATTGTTTGTAATTATATACATGACGTGTCGCACATTTACCCCAGTCATCATATATACCAGGCATTTCATCTTCTTCATCCATGTACTGGGGAGAACCCCAACTATGAGTATGAGCGGCAAATACAGTCATTGGAGCAGCTACAATTCCAGCTACTACTGAAAGTGCTAAAATAGATTTTCTTAAATTCATAAGTTCCTCCCTTTCCTTAAAAATACATAGCTCTTTGTTACATTGTCATTTTAACATAATAATTGGTAAAATGCAATAATTTATTTTCTATTTACGAGAAAATACTGTGCATATTATCTTATTTAGGAATAGTTAAGGCGGCTACCTAAATCTTTTTATTACTTTACCGCACATGAGCATTCATCATAGGTTTGTATAAACGCAAAGAAACGGCGGCTCTGAAAATCAAAGTCGCCGTTCTAAATTGTCTGGTTTTTCTTTTGCCGTCATGCGGCAGATAATCAATTCATTCTATTATTTTAAAAAAGAGAATCAAGTTTTTGATTCTCTTCATACATTCATTATAGCTTTTATCATCCATTTTATTTGCCCCAAACAGCCGCTGCATTCGACCTTACAAGCAGTTCTTCCACAGGCAGACCAATCGGACAAATATCATGACAAGATAACGACTTCCCGCATCCTTCAAAAAATCTTTCTTCTTATATTCAGCAGAAATCTCATTCAAATGAGTGCTTTCCTGTTCTTCATTCAGAATCCGAAATGCGTTGACTGCAGCAACAGTGCCTGCGAAAGTCCCATTTGCAGAGAAGTTAGGACACACTTCAAGGCAACAGCCACACATCAGACAGCGTGCCGACTGGTATCTCGGTTCATGTGTCCACGAACTCATATAAGCTTCACTTTCAAGCCAAAGGTTCAGTTTTTTCAAATTTTCAAACAGAATTGACCGGTCAACGATCAAATCTCTTACAAGCGGAAATTTGCTTAAAGGTTCCAAGGTAATTGTAGAACCTTTTAACGTATGTAGAAATGTAGAGCATGCCAGCCTCGGACGTTCGTTAATCAGCATGGCGCAAGCCCCACATTTTCGCACCATACAGCTACATTCCCAGCTGATGGGAGTAACTATATTCCCTGAGTTATCTTTCAAAGGGGTTCTACTGTTCAATTCCTTTAGAACAGTAGCAACAGAGCTGTTTCTGCTTCCGTCAAACTCAAATTCCTGCCAATAACTGTCTGCTTTCTGACTCTCCTGCCGCCTGATTCTTATTTTATATACCAAGTGAATCACCGCCTTTCTGGAACAGGTACAAAGGAAATCTGTATCTGCTTTCCATCAAATCTGGCTACCGTTGTTTTAAGGTAATCATCGTCATTGCTCTTCGGATAATCCTCCCGCCAGTGTGCACCACGGCTTTCTTTTCTTGCAAGAGCACTCTTTAGAACTGCCATGCCAAGCAATGGAAGATTTCCTGTCAGCGCTTGTACCGTTTGAATTCCCATTTAACAACGTATTCTCATTTCTGACAACGCCCATAGTCTCCTGCATCACTTTGTTTAATTGCTTTATTTCTGAAATTTGAGGACGCTGGTGGAAAATCTATCTGTGTCGCACAAGATAGATCTACTACATCTGCCTGTTCGCATGCTGATTTTGCCGCAACACGTCCTCCGTATAACGCTCCTAACAGAGAATTTCCACCAAGACGGTTGGCACCATGATATTGGGCACAGCATTCTCCGGCAGCGTAAAGATTCTGAATCGGCGTTCTGTGCTGCTCATCCACCAGAATGCCTCCCATAAAATAGTGAATTCCCGGTAAAACAGACACCGGTTCCTTTCGTATATCTTTATGCAGATAGGTCATACAATCGTCTGCCAGACCAGATAGCTTATTTGAAATAATCTCCTCCGATATTTCCGTCATGTCAAGAAATACCTCTGATTCATGGCTAACCTTCCATATCTCTCTGGCGGTAATATCTCGTGGCATCAGATTTCCAAGCTCCGGGTATTTTTCCTCCATGAAATACCATTGTTTTCCATCTTTCATGGCAAACAACCTGCCACCTTCCCCTCTGGCCGCCTCGCTGATGAGCATGCGTTTTCCACCACATTTCACAGTTGTCGGATGATACTGGATCATCTCGCCATTTGCCAGAGGAACACCAAGCCGGAACAATTCTGCGGTGACTTCTCCTGTATTGCTCAGCGAACCCGTTGTATTTCCAAACAATCCGTGCATACCACCGGTGGCAACAATAACCGCATCCCCCGGTAATTCCACAGTCTCCTGACTGTATTCATCCCTGATTACGCAGCCACAACAAATATTGTCACACAGACGAAGTGTTAGGAAAGAATGATGGCTGAACCGTTCTACCATACCAGATGCTTCTTTCCTGCGAACAGCGTCTATCATAGCTGTCATGATCTGCTTCCCGGTATCGCTCTGTGCAAAAGCAGTCCGTTTCTTTTTCTGCCCGCCAAAATTCCGCAGATCCACATCATCATAGCCACTCATGTTAAATTGAACTCCAAGTTTTAGCAGCCAGTGCACCAGCTCCGGTGCTGCCTGTGTCATTCCCCAAACTGCATTTGGATCTGCCAGACCGCACATGCTGCCTTTATTGTATCTGTGAAAATGTTCTTCGGGACTGTCGTTTTCATCTTTTGTATTCAAAGCTGCGTTGATACCGCCCTCCGCCATAACAGACTGCGCCCGCTCTGATGGAAAGGAGGAAACCAGTTTTACATTGCATCCATTTTCCGCTGCCTGCAAAGCCGCTGAAAGTCCTGCCAGTCCAGCACCTATAATAATAATTGTCTTACTCATAGATATTGCCACCCAATATAATATAAAATAACCGCTCCCGCTATAAAAAGAAGAAGCACCGAAAGGATCAAATAAATATCGCCCCTTCGTTCTTTATAACTAATGATTCCCAGTGATACGAGCAATGGGCGGATATTGATAAAAATATGAACAAAGATTGCCGCCACGAACAAAAGCTGAGTTACCATCTTTACCGTTGTAAAAGGGAACAAAATATATGTCCCATTCTGCACTTTTCCAAACAAGCCAATATGGAAGAACAGCAGAATCAGTATTGCCAGCCCACTGGCTCGTCTCGCCCAGAATATGGCGTTCTGTTTCAGATACATTTTTCCTGATTGCTTCGCTGTCTGTAAACTCTGAACTGTCAGGATGACACCAATCACCGTATGCACAACAAGAATACCAACACCAATCCATGCAAGAAGTTTCCTGCACTACTTCCTCCGTTCAGCATAAAGCTGCCCATGATTCCATGAATCATAAAATGAAACATTAAAACAGACAAAATCGTATTCCATTTTCTCATAAATTCCCGCTTCCTTCATTTCTTCGCTATGATCATATAGTCCATCTGTGTTAGCGTTGTAACGTCAATAAAATCATCCGATGCCAGGAATACATCATACTTTCCACTTACCACTCTTGATAGCATCAATTGTTTACTGTACTCTTTCAGATCTACGGAAGAAACCGGCCTGTTTCAACCTGTCACAGAGTTTCTTAGCATAACTGACAAGCGGATAATCCGTCTCAGATACATATAACCGAAAACTAATGTCCGTTTTCATGAGGATCTGTTTCATTTGTTTCGAATCGTCCAATGCCAATTCTTTTAATTTATTCCGGGTGTTCTCGTTGTCGAGACCATCTGACATCATATTAATACCGAGAACATAAGAGCCTTCCAACTGTGCGGAGGCTTGAGACGCCTTTTTTGACTTCGGTGTTGCTCCTGTGACTGCATCAATCAGAAGGCGGTGAACGTAATATGACACCAAAACCTGCAAGAAAACAATCGTAACAACTAACAGAATCAGTTTTCGTTTCACATTTCCACCTCATTTCCTATTTTTTCAAAATTCTCATTGCGTTCAAAACAGCAATTATGGTAACGCCTACATCACCAAATACAGCTTCCCACATTCCCGCTATACCCAGAGCACCAGGATCAGGAACACTCTTAATTCCAAGGGCAATCACTATATTCTGCATGACAATTTGCTTTGTCGCTTTTGCCACATCAATCGCATCCACCAGCTTAGATGGTTCATCTGTCATCAAAACCACATCCGCAGCTTCAATGGCCGCATCTGAACAAGACCACCCATTGCAATACCAACATCTGCACGGGCAAGGACAGGCGCATCATTGATACCATCACCAACAAAAGCTAATTTGCTTCCCTGTCTCTTTTTACTATCTAAAAGCTCAACCTTTTCCACTTTTTGATCCGGAAACAGTTGTGCATAATATTCATCCAACTGCAATTCTTCTGCAACAGACTTCCCAATTTTTTCATCATCACCGGTAAGCATGACTGTTTTTTCCACGCCGATATGTTTCAGGTCAGAAATTGCTTTTTTACTGTCCGGCTTCACTTCATCTGTTATCAAAATACATCCTGCATATTGACCATCTACAGCCAAATAAACCTTTGCCAACTTTTTTCTTTGGCTGTGCCTCCATGCTCTCTGAATCCATAAGTTTCGTATTGCCAGCAAAAACTTTCTTCTTTCCTGCTATGGCACTGATTCCATATCCGGAAATTTCCTTATAATCAGAAATCACTGACTGATCAATTTCTTTTTCATAAACAGCAAGAATGGATTTTGCAATAGGATGGTTAGAAAAACTCTCTGCCTCTGCCGCATACTCCAGAACCTGTTCTTTTGAAAATCCATTTGCAGGCAAAATATCCGTCACATTGAAAACACCCTTTGTAAGTGTTCCAGTTTTATCGAACACAATAATGCTGACATTATTAAGCGCCTCTAAATAATTACTTCCTTTTACAAGAACACCTCGTTTAGATGCCGCACCAATACCTCCGAAGAAAGTCAGCGGGATTGAAATGACCAATGCACATGGGCAAGATACCACAAGGAAAACAAATCCTCTGCGAATCCACTCTGTCCAGCCTCCGCCAAGAATGATCGGTGGCAGAATCGCCAGAAAAGCTGCTAAGATTACAACCACAGGTGTATAATAACGTGCAAATGTAGTAATAAAATTTTCTGTTGGTGCTTTTCGACTTGACGCATTTTCCACAAGATCAATAATCTTTGAAGCAGTAGATTCACCAAATGCTTTCGTTGTCTTAATCGTTAAAACACCCGTCTGATTCATACAACCGGAAAGTGCTTCGTCTCCCTTTATGAACATTCTCGGAACCGATTCTCCAGTTAAAGCCCTCGTATCCAGCATAGAATCTCCATCCAATACCACACCGTCTAATGGAATTTTTTCACCAGGCTTTACAATAATAATCTCACCAATGGAGACATTTTCTGGAGATATGGTAATCAATTCCCCATTTCTTCTTACTGTAGCAGAATCTGGACGTATATCCATTAAGTCTGATATAGATTTTCTTGAACGCTTAACAGCCAATGACTGAAAAAATTCACCAACTTGATAGAACAGCATAACAGCAACTGCTTCCGGATATTCACCAATGACAAAAGCACCAATCGTAGAAACGCTCATTAGGAAATGTTCATCAAACACACGTCCCTTTGAAATATTCCTCACAGCTTGCCATACAACATCTCCACCAAGAATAACATAAGAAACAATGAGAAAAGCTAACTCGATAGGCAGTGGCACTTTCGCAAAAACAGTCAATGCCATACCAATAGCATAGATTGCTGCACCAGTCGCTAAACGAACTGTCAACTTCTTATCCTCATTGTTATAGGATTCATTGGCCTCCTGCTTTTTTTCCGGTATATAAGATTCCTGTACAATTTCAGAAACTTCCACATCTGGCTCATGGCTATGAACAATCGTTTCAATCTGACTGGCTATCGTATCTGCGGCTGTCTGAGTAACATTAATTGTAAGCGTCTGCTTCATCAGATTTACCACTGAGGATTGCACTCCATCCAACTCTCCGACTTCTTTTTCAATTTTTGCAGAACAATTCGGACAATCCAATCCCTTTTAACGAATAACTCTTTGTAACATTCATAACGGTTTCTTCCTGAACCTCTACATCTGGCTCATGGCTGTGGACAATCGTTTCAATCTGACTGGCTATTGTATTTGCGGCAACAGGGAGCAACATTGATTGTCAGCGTCTGCTTCATCAAATTTACAACTGAAGATTGTACTCCATCCAATTCTCCGACTTCTTTTTCAATTTTTGCGGAGCAGTTCGGACAGTCCAAGCCCTTTAATAAAAATATCCGTTTCATAATGACCTCCTTGCAATTTGTTTAGTTGTTCAATCGCTCAACTATAACGCTAAAAAATATTATTTCTGCCATAGATGCTCAAATCCCTTGTCAATAATCTCTTTCACATGATCATCTGCCAGAGAGTAGTAAACTATCTGCGCTTCTCTACGGAATTTTACCAGATTCGCAAGACGCAATGCCTTTAACTGATGCGAGATTGCAGATTTTGTTACCCCCAGTAGCACTGCAAGATCACATACACACATCTCACTCTGTTCTAGAGCGTGTAAGATTTGTACTCTGGTTCCATCTCCAAATAGCTTAAACAAAGAAGCCAACTGGATATAATCATCTTTGGGTTGCATCTTGGATTTCACATCATTCACAATATCCTCATGAATTACATCGCAATTACAAATATAAGACGTTTTTGGCATATATTCACCTCCAAATAATAATAGTTGAACAATTACTCAACTATTATTATACTTATTTTTAAATTTATGTCAATAAGCTGATGTTAGTTCCCCATAAATTTTACAATTAAAACCAGCTCTTTATTCTTTTCTTAATCTTTTTTCCCAGTATACCGTTTTGGCTTTCTTGTCACACTTCCTGTAAATTCCGATTTTTCCACGTAAAAAAGGATGTGCCTTTTTGTGTAATAGGGCATTCCAGGGAATTTCCTATTACACGAGAAATTGCTCTCTCATCACAGTTCACACATTATGCAAACTGCAATCCCATCTCGCACAATCTAATTATATCGCGGCTTTATTATCTCCGTTTATCCATTTATAGTCAAATACTATCATCAAATCGCCAAAATGGACAGCGTTTGCCAATACACTGATTGTTCTGAGCATAATGCGTACACTGGACTTCTGTGCATTCCATTTCGATTCCAAAATGCGTTTTTACAAAATCAACCGCCGCCAGAATCGCCAGATAAGAATCTCTTTTACAACACCTCGGACCGCCGGTGCGCGAAATCGCTTCCAGTGCTTTTGATGTCATCTGATTCGAAAGTCCCCAGGATTCCTCCGTCAGTGGCGTCGCCCCAGACAAGATAGATACAAACATACCTGCGCTGATTCCCGCTCCGCAGGCACCCCAGAATCCGCAGGTTCCTCCTGGAACGGCTTTCCCACGGTTCAGCATTTCCATCACAGATTCCCGCAGATTAATAGCACCTCCCGCATTTTTATATGCAGTAAGCAGCGCCGCTCCCACCATGACATGATGCTCCGGTCCATGCATATGGCAAAACGATGCATCCATCATCTTCCGGACAATCTCGATCGGATTTCTGGATGTTTCGTCTATACACAGGGAAAGAATGGTGTCCAGTCCCTTCGTATGACAATCATTACAAACATAATGCCCGTTCTGGCATCTGGTCTTGCTCAATTCTTTTTTATGACATAATTCGCACTCCATCCATTCATCCTGTTCCAGATAAATAAGAGGTGCTTTACAGACAATACATTCTTCTTGCATGGGATTTCCATCTCCTTTACATTCATTTCCCGACCAGCGCGTTGAATTTCTCCACTATATCCATACTTCCCGACCGGAAACCTTCCAGATCGAGTGTAATGTACAGAAATCCCATTTCTTTTAATGTCCTGCAGATCGTCTCCCGCTCGGCAATCGCTTTTTCAAATTTATCCGCATCCACCTCGATCCGGACAATATCGCCATGCAGGCGCAGGCGCACATTTCCGCCAAACACGCTTCGAAGATAATCTTCGCCTTTCTCAATCCGCTTCAAAACTTCCATGTCAAAGGAAGTTCCATATGGAAGGCGGGTCGCCATACATGGCATGGACGGACGGGATGCAACGGAAATTCCTAAGTCAGCCGCAAATGCCTTGACATCCTTTTTCTCCAGTCCGCACTGTGCAAGTGGACTGACGACACCCAGCTCACGGAGTGCCTGGATACCCGGGCGGTACACATGCAGGTCGCTCTCATTGGTTCCGTCCATCACGCACGGAATCCCCTCTTCTTTTGCAAAATCCAGAAGTGTCGCGAACAGGTGGTGTTTGCAGATATAACAGCGGTTGACCGGATTCGTCCGGATGGCTTCCAGCTCCATCTCATTGACCTGGATAATTTTATGGATCGCGCCCAGCTCCTTTGCCACCCGCTCCGCGATCTCCAGATCACAGGCTGGGTGCAGCATGGTGTGAAATGTCACGGCATAAACCGGCATTCCCGTCTTCTTCGCCGTATCACACGCCAGCTTGAGAATCAGGCTGCTGTCCACACCGCCCGAAAAGGCGACACAGACCGGTGCTTTCGCTTTTTCTGCCATGAACTGTTTTAAAGCTTCTCTTTTTTCTGTCTCTGATATCATTGGTTTATTTTCCATGGTTCTTGATTCTCCTCTTAATTATCTAACGAGAATGCACTGTGCCGTTTTTCAATCTCAAAAGTGCCTACTGTAAACTAATACTTCCGTCTTCCATTACTCCGTGGAATACTTCCATGAAGCGCTTCCCTGTCTCCCGGCAGATCGCGCGCACGCTCTCATACTCCGGATAGCACGTATCCATGCCGCCGCGCTTGCAGATTTTTACCTTTGCTGCCCCGTAACGGGTCTGGATCTCCTTTACTTCCCGTGGCAATATCGTCCTCTCTACTGGATAACGGCGCACACCGATCGTAGTCGTACAGGAGAAGACAAGCTGTTCTAATTCTTCCCGTTTTTCTGCCGTTGTCAGTACATGAAGCACATACGCCGGACGGTTTTTCTTCATATATGCCGGTGTGTACCACACATCTCTGGCGCCCGCTTCCAGAAGCACCTCCATCGCATATCCCAGAGCCTCGCCGGTGCAGTCGTCCAGGTTTGCCTCCATGACCCACATGGAGCTCTCGTCGTGACCGTCTTTTCCGGTTTCTACTTCCACCGTTTTATCCGTCAGAAGCATCGCCCGCAGGATATTCGCGTGCGCGAAATCCTTATTTCCGGCGCCGATACCGATCTTTTCGATCTGGTACTTCTTCGGAAGCGCCGCTTCTGTCCGGAATGCCGCCGCGATCGCCGCGCCGGTCGGCGTTACCATCTCTCCTTCGACATCCCGAAGCGTCAGTTCCAAGCCCTGTGCCGCTGCGATATTTGCCGTCGCCGGAACCGGAACCGGCATTAAACCGTGCTGGCAGCGCGCAAATCCATGACCTTCGGAAAGCGGCGATACCACCACGCGGTGGATTCCCAGATCCTCCAGGCAGAATGCCGCACTGATAACATCCACAATCGAGTCAATTGCACCGACTTCATGAAAATGAACCTCGCTGACCGGGATTCCGTGTGCTTTCGACTCTGCCCCCGCCACAATCTCAAACATCCGGCGCGCCAGGTTTTTAACACGGTCAGATGCATCCAGACGATCGATGATCTCGAAAATGTCATGGATGTTGCGGTGGACGTGAGGATGCATATGATCGTGGGTGTGAGCGTAATCATGGCTGTACTCATGTTCGTGGGTGTGTTCATGATCGTGATGATGCTCATGGTCATGCTCATCATGGCTATGGTCGTGCTCATCATGGCTATGGTTGTGCTCATCATGGCTATGTTCGTGGTCATGATGATGCTCTTCTTCCTCTAAATGTACATCGAAATCATACGCATCGATTCCACATTTCTTCGTCCGCCCAAAATGCAGATGATACCCGGATACGCCCAGACTGTCCAGTGCCCGTACCAGTTTTTCCCGGCTTGCTCCAAGATCCAACAGTGCGCCAACCGTCATATCTCCACTGATTCCAGACGCACAATCCAGATATAAGATTTTCTCATCCATTTTTACTTCTCCCTCTACTTTTCTCATTTTATTGATACATTTCCGTTTTTCGTTTTTATGCAATTATCACAAACCACTATCACTCTGCCGTCTTCTTCGGCTCCCGCACCGCCAGGCGGTTGATCTGCGCCGCCAGGTATGCTGCGCCGTAGCCGTTATCTATATTTACAACCGAAATGCCGTTCGCACAGGAATTAATCATCGTGATCAATGCCGACAGTCCATGAAAACTTGCACCATAACCGACCGAGGTCGGAACCGCAATGACCGGATTTTCCACCAGCCCGGCGACAACTGTGCCAAGCGCGCCTTCCATTCCCGCCACTGCAATCACACAGTTTGCCCGCGCAATCGCCTCGCGTTTGGATAAAAGGCGATGGATGCCCGCCACCCCTATATCATAGTAACGCTCCACGCGGCAGCCGAAAAATTCTGCCGTTTTGGCAGCTTCCTCTGCAACCGGGATATCCGCGGTTCCGCCTGTGCAGACTGCCACCAGCCCTTCCAGCTTCCGCGGTGTCTCCGATGATTTTCTCGCCTGCAAAATTTTTGAAACCGGATCGTATTCTATCTCCGGGATGCGCGCCCGCACTAGATTCCACTGCTCCGGCGTCGCCCGCGTTCCGAGTACTTCCCCATTTTCCCAGTACAGCGTCTCGAAAATATCCGCCAGATAGGCATCCGGCTTTCCTTGGCAGAACACCGTCTCCGGGAATCCCGAACGCAATTTCCGGTGCAGATCCAGCTTCGCATACCCTAAATCTTCGTAAGGAAGATTCTTGAACGCATTCTCCGCTTCCTCAATACTCGTATCCCCCCGTTTTACCTCTTCCAACAGCTTCCGAACATCCATTTCTTCCTCATTTCTCCTTGTCAAATCCCGATTTTCTCTGTCAATATGTGAACCGGCTAAACTGCTGCCATCTTTTCCTGCAATGCCTTTAAATCAATCCGCCGCGTGCAAATCCGCTTCAAAAGAGATTCCGAATGGCTCACAATCACCATTCCCAGCTCCCGCTCCTTTGCCTCATGCAAAAGCGCCTGCCAGATCTGGCTCTGGGTCACTGCGTCAAACATCGCGGTGATCTCATCCGCCAGCAGATACCGCGGATTTGCCGCCAGCGCTCTGGCAATACAGAACCGCTGCAGTTCGCCGCCGGAAAGCTCCGATGGAAACCGATCCAGCCATTCTTCCCGGATGCCAAGCCGTCCCCGGCTCTCCTCATCCACCTGACCGCCCTCACTGAGAACCTGGCGCATCCGCCAGCGCGGGTTGATCGCCTGCTCCGGGTGCTGCCAGATTAACTGCACCGGCATACAGCCCCGGATATTCTCAATCGGTATGCTGTCAATCTCTACCGTTCCCGCCTCCGGTCTCTCATATCCCGCCAGCAGGCGGCACAGCGTCGTTTTTCCATATCCGCTCGGCGCCACCAGACCCACGCGCTCTCCTGGCTCAATTTTCAGGGAAATACGCGTCAGCACGTGGCGCCCTCCATTTTCATACGAAAAAGATAGGTTTTCTGCCTTTAGTGACATCTCATTCTCCTCCAAAAAATTCATGTTCCGGCAGCGCCCGGTAGAGCGCCTGCGTGTATGGCTCTTTCAGATTCCGTCCCTCCCGGAAGTTCTCCGGCTTTACTTCCTCCAGAATCGTCCCGTCATAAAACACCAGAATCCGGTCCGCCATCTCAATCGCCAGTTCCAGATCATGAGTAATCAGAAGCACCGCTGCCCCGTCCTGTGCCATCTCTTTTAAATGACGGATCACATGGCGCGCGGTCATCGCCTCCAGCCCCGGTGTCGGTTCATCCGCCACAATCAGCCTCGGCTCCTGCATCAGTGCCGCTGCCATCAGGACGCGCCGCGCCATGCCGCCCGACAGCTCAAATGGATAACATTTTTCCACTGATTCATCCAGCCCGTACCGCTTCAAAAGCTGGCGGCATTTTGCCCGTGTCGCTTCATCTTTTCTGCCGCCACAGATCTGATCCCCGACCCGCATCAACGGATCGAGGTAGGAAACCCCCTGCGGAATCAGAGAAATCCCATTGCCCCGCAGCCCGGCAAGCCGCGTCTCATCCAGAACCTCTCCCTGATAGGAAATTTTTCCTTCCATCCGGCAGTTGTACGGCAAGATTCCCAGAATCGCGTGCGCCAGCAGGCTTTTTCCCGAACCACTCGCCCCGACCACCGCCGTCAGCTCCCCACTGAAAAGTTTGCAGGAAAGGTCGCGGAGCGGATGGAGTTCGCGCCGTCTAAGCCCACGCGCGTACTGCGTAAAATATAAGTTTAGATTTTGAATTTTCAATATCGGCTTTTCCATGGAATCACGATTTTCACGCAATCCCCGTTCTTTGAGAACGTCTGTCTGTTCCAAATCTGATAGCCGCATCGTTTTTGATTGTTTTTGTCTTAATCGCATCATTTTATCAAAATATATGTTTTTCTGCCTCATTCCCAGCATCCTCTACTCATGCGCGCTCCCCGGATCCATCAGCCGCCCCAGGCTCTGCCCGATCGCCTGAAATCCCAGCGTTACCAGCACCAGTGCCGCGCCCGGAAAGAGCGCCAGCCACCATTTTCCGGTAATCAGGTACGACATACTCTCGGATAAAATAACACCGATCGCCGGTTGCTCGGAGGAAAGACCGAAGCCCAGAAAGGTCACGCCCGCCTCATGAAGAATCGCATGGGGAAAGAGAAGAATTAACCCGGTCACAAATTGCCGCGATACCTGCGGGACGATGTGGTTCCAGGCAATCCACCAGGGCTTTTTCCCCAGTTTTTCGGAGATCCGCACATACGGACTTTCCCGGATCTGTAAGATTTCCGCCCGCAAAAGCCTCGCCAGCGACGCCCAGTGCGTCAGGGCAATCCCGGCTGCCACACCCCGGAATCCCTTTCCCAGACTGTAGGAAATCAGGATCAGGAGAAGCATGTGCGGGATTCCCATTACCAGATTAATCAGCCCGCATACCAATGAATCCATCAGTCCCCCGCCAAGCGACGCCAGCAATGCAAGCGCCAATGCCACTGCGGCGCTGATCGCCGCGGTCAGAAGCCCCAACCGGATGCTTAAAGAAAGCCCCGCAACCGTCCGTTTCAGCATATCCCGCCCCATCCAGTCGGTTCCAAACACCCCGCCGGTTCCCGGAGGCAGGTTTTTTCTCGCAAAATCGACCTGCTGTGCGGCATCCTCCCAGACGATTCCAAGCACTGTCACCAGAATCAGGAAAAGGAGGGAAATTCCCAGCAGCCAGAGTGTTTTCTTTCTCATGCCCTGCCTCCTTTCCTAAGTCTCGGATCGACCAGCCGGTACAGCCCATCCGCCGCTGCATTTCCTGCAAATACAAGCACGGCACTGATGAGTGTAATTCCCATCAGAAGCGGGATATCGCTTCCCAGCCCCGCCGTGACCGCCGCCTGTCCGAGTCCCGGATAGGAAAAGACCTGTTCCACCAGCACCGAACCGCCGAAAATCTCGCTGATCGAGCCAAATTGCAGCGTAATTACCGGGAGAAGCAGGTTGCGGAGTCCATGCCGGAAAATCAGCCGCCAGCCGCTCTCGCCCCGCGCCCGCGCATAGAGTACGTAATCACTTTCCAGAATCTCAATCACTTTTTCGCGCGTATGCATCGCAATCGAAGAAATCCCTGTCAGTCCCAGCGTACACGCCGGCAGAAATGCGTGATACAGGCGATCCGCCAGGCTGACCTCGTCCGCCGCCATTCCCACCGGGACACTGAACCCGATTGGGAAGATGGGAAGCTGCACTGTAAAGAGAAGCAGCAGCACCAGCGCCAGCCAGAAGGACGGCGTTCCCGCGATCACAATGCAATAGCCCGTAATCAGGCGATCCACCCACTTGCCCCGTTTTGCCGCCGCTGCAATTCCTAAAAATATCCCCACGCTTCCCGAAAACAGCCACGCAGACAGAAGGAGCCACACTGACGCAGACGCCTTTTCCGCGATCACCTCCAGCACCGGTCTGCGGTACAGAAGGGAAATGCCAAAATCACCATGACAGATGCCTGAAATCCAGCTAAAGAAGCGCTTCCAGACCGGCACACCAACGCCCCAGTACGCCTGCAGCTTCTCGATCTGCTCCGGCGCCATCGAGCCGAGCGCCGTCTGCCCGACATTCGTCTGCAGCGGATCGACCGGAGACATCGACACCAGCAGAAACGATACCAGACTGACTGCCAAAAGCAGCAGAATCAGGTGCAGCAGACTGCGCCCAAACCATTTCATCCTACTCATAGTGCCACCGATCGACATTGTTGACGATGGACCAGCCGTGACCGTGCGGATGCACCTTCTGCTCTGCGACATGAAGCCCGTCTCTCACCCAGTACAGATGATCGACATTCACCAGCCAGATCCACGGAAGATCACCCTCGGCTGAAACGCCCGTCTCGCCGTCCCACTGCGCCTTTTTCCACAATTCATACGAACTTTCCAGATCCGGTGCTGCCAGGGCCTCATCCATATAAGCGTCCACGGTCTCATTCGCATACGGCGAATATTCTGCCAGCCCCGTATCTGCCTTTGTATGGTAAATATTATAAAATTCCATCGGCGTGTGCGCGCCCCAGCCCCAGAGAAGCGGCTGCGACTGTGCCTCGTCATACGCAGTATCCCAGCCGGTGCCGCGGATCGATGCGTCAATTCCAATCTCTTTTAACTGCTGCGCCGTATCGGCTGCCAGCGCCTGACGCACCGAATCCCCGGTCGGATAGAGAAATTCCAGAATGGCTTTCACTCCATCCTTTTCGCGGATGCCGTCGGCATTTTTCTTCCATCCCGCCGCATCCAGCATCTCTTCCGCTTTCTCCGCATCATAGGAAATGTTCTCCATTTCATCGTTGTACCACGGCATCTTGTCACAGACACTATATGCCGGGCTGCCGTAACCATTTAACACATGATCGATCATTTCCTGCCGGTCAATCGCCAGGTTGATCGCCCGGCGCACCTGCACATCCGCGGTAAAATCGTTGCCGATTTTTACGCCATCCTCCCGTACCGTCTCCGGCACCGCCGGGAGGTTAAATCCACGGTTGTCCACCGTCTCACAGTCCAAAAGACTGAATTCTGGAACCGACTGGTCCGCATAGGACGCCGCCGTGTACGCCACATCCACCTGCCCGGCGCGCACCGCCGCAAATGCCGCATCCTCTTCCATAAAGAGAATCGTGACCTGCCGCATCTTCGGCGCATCCCCATAATAATCCGGGTTAGCTTCCAGAATCACCTGCTGCCCCTTGTCCCACTGTTTCAGAATATATCGCCCGGAACCGATCGGATGTGTGCCGTAATCCGTTCCATATGCATGCTCCGGCACAATTCCCGTCACCGCCATCGTGTATGACCAGATAGCAAACGGGCGTTCCATCTCAAACACAACCGTCACATCATCGATCGCCTCCGCCTGTTTCAGCATTGAAAAATCGTTGACGGAACTCGTCTCTTTCAATGTGTTATAAGTGAATGCAACGTCCTCCGCGGTCAGCGCCTCGCCATCCGTGAATTTCGCATCGTCGCGGATCGTCACCGTCCATGTCATTCCATCCTCGGAGGTCTCCACATCTGTTGCCAGATCATACCCGATACTCAAATCTGCTTCTGTCACCGTCAGGGTGCTCTGGATCAGCGGTTCATGCATATGCTCGCCCGCGCCCCAGCCATATGCCGGATCAAAGCCCGCCTCCGGCTCTGAAGTCGGCGGCATCGCGATAATAACGCTTGTTTGGGTATTTTTCGTCTGTTCTGCGCCGGAACCGCCTTTCTGCGCCTGATTTCCAGCGTTTCCGCATCCGGAAAGCATGACTGCCGCCGCTAAGGCAGTGATGCCAAGTGCCCTGGCTTCTCCGAACACCTTTCCAATGATTTTGCCTGTATTTTCTCGTTTTTTCATATTTTCTGTTGTACCCCTATATTTTTCTTTATGAAACAAAAGGATATCAGAAAAGTGCGATCCCTGCTGAACCGCTGTACCTTCCTGGTATCCTTCTCCATTTTTCTTATTTATCTCAGTTAAAAAAGAATGTGCCTTGGCACATTCTCGTGCCGAGCGCGGTCGCTTGAGACATGTTTCTTCTTCGCGCGAGTGCGCATCCCGCGGAGCATTTTTTGCTTCATAGGACGCAATTTCCTATGAAACGAGAAGGCTCCCACCTCTTTAGGTGGTGAGTCCTGATTCCTATTTTTTCGTTCCCCCGCTTCTGCAAGGCAGCATCTGCTTGTGCAGCGCTGTTTTCTTTTTCTTATAAATATTTAGACTCATTTTAGATGTCTTTTATCTTATTATTATTCCGTCGGCGTCGTCTTTCTCACATTCGTCTCCAGAAAACGGTTATATCCGAGCCAGCCCGGATTCTCCCCGCCGCTCTTTAAGACTTCCAGCATCGTCTCCATCTTCGCATCGGTATTGTCCGCGAAATTCAATGCCAGCGCCTCCAGAAGCGCCGGTTTCTTCGGGGAACCGTACTCTAATTCGCCGTGGTGCGCAAGGATGCAGTGCTTTAACTCCGCCGCTGTCTTTGCCGGGAATCCCGGAATCTCCTTAATACGGTCTGCAACCATCATCGTGCCGATCACGATATGACCTAAGAGCTGACCGTCGTCTGTATAATCATTTTCCGGAAATGCGGATAATTCCTGCACTTTTCCGATATCGTGGAACAGCGCCGCCGTCAGAAGCAGATCGCGGTTCAGCGCCGGATATGACTTCGTGTAGAAATCACAGAGTTTCATAACACTTAACGTATGTTCCAAAAGTCCGCCCACAAAACCATGATGCACACTCTTCGCCGCCGAATGGAAGCAGAATTTCTTCACAAATGCCTTATCTTCCAGGAAATAGCTGGATGCCAGCTTTTTCAGGTACGGATTCTGGAAAGACTGCACCAGAGCCGTCAGCTCCTGATACATTATCTTGATATCCTTTGAGCTGACCGGAAGGTAATCGCTTTCCTGATACTCGCCCTCGTCCGCCTTGCGTATACGCTTGATATTTAACTGGTTGGAACCCTGGAAAACCGTCACATCGCCGTCCACATAGACGTACTGCAGCGGCTCAAAATCATTGATGCCCGGGGAACTTAAATCCCAGATTTTGCAGTCTACCGTGCCTGTTTTATCCTGAAGCAGCACGGAAGCGTACTCTTTTCCGTTTTTCGTCACCGCGTGCTGTTTCGTCTTACATAAATATACGTCCGAGACTCTCATTCCTTCCCGGAACTGTTCAATATATCTCATTCTGCCTATATCCTCCTGAATTTCTATCTGGCGCGCAGAGATACCAAAAATGGAATTTCCGTGTATCCGTCGCGCCCTTTCCGCATCACATTTACCGATACAGACACGCCGCTCGCGGAATTTTCAATCTGCGCCTGGAGATCTTTGAAACTTCCGATCTCCTTTGTGCCAAATTTCACAATAATATCGCCGGGCTGGATGCCAGCGTCATATGCCGGGCTGCCGGAGACTGCCTCCGTCACGTAAACGCCCGCCGGAATGCCGCTCCCCTGCATCGCACGGCTCACATCCTGTCCCAGGATGCCCAGATATGCCGCCGAAACGCCATTCGTCAGCCGCTCCAGAATCGGCTTGTAGCTGGAAATGGTGTACGCCGCCGTCCGATCCGTACAGCTCTCGCTGCGGCAGGACTCCGATGTCCAGCCGACCATCTCTCCGGCTGTATTGATCAAAAAGGTACCCGTCTGCGAATTGCTGCTGATATCCGCATACAGGATCCGCGTCAGTCCATCTGTAATCTGCACATTGCGCGCCACGTAGGATACCGTTCCGAACGAAAGCGAATGCACCTGTCCGGACGGACCGCCGATACCTACGAGGACATCGCCTGCCTTGACCGTATATGAATTGGCAAGTGAAAGCACCTGCACCTTTTTCCGCTCTTCTTCCGGCAGATTGCCGGACGGCACCGCCACAACTGCCATTCCGAGCACTTCGTCAATCTGGCGCACTGTACCAGCGATCTTCGTTCCATCCGAAAATCTCACATTGATCGAATCTGCCGCCCGCACCGCATCGGCGTAAGTAAAGATCAGAAATTCTCCATCACTCTCCGCGATGACTGCTCCTGCATAATCACCCGTATTTTCCACCGGGTTTCCAAATATATCCGTATCCTGTTTGCCGGAGCTGACCGTCACGATCGACTTATCACCCTGTTCCCCGATTCCACGCAGCACCGACGTCATCGAATTGAAATTGTCTACGGAAAACTGATAGCTGGAAAGCGCCTCGCTGACCGCCTCATCAATCTCCTGCTCCATTTGTTCCGGCTGCGCTGTCATATCCGCATCTACACCGTCCGACGGCGAAACAGAGTCTGGATCGTCCTTGGAAAACTCGACTGAGGATGTCTCCTGCATCCCATTTTCCTGAAAACACCGATCCGCAAACGGCTTTACCGCCGCAAACGAAACCGCCGCGACTCCTCCAAATACGGCTGACGCGCATACAAAGAGAGCCACCCGCTTCGCAATCTGTTTTCTGGTCAGCGGCGGCTTCACTATCGTTTCTCTCATGAATTCCCGTTTTTCCTTTTTTTCAAGTTCTTCTGAATCCGGCATTTCACTTTCCCCTTTGCATAACATATCCTAATTATACTTTCCTTCTTAAGGTTATGCAAGAAAAAAGTGCGAATGCTTGGCTAGACGGCGGGGAATGTGATATAATGTGAACACTTGACGAGGTCTTTTCGAGTCTAGTGAGAACTTATACCTGACCACTTAATGAGATCTTTCACGAATTCAGTGGTCACGGTATCATGTGAACACCATTTAAATTAAGAGGATTACCACAACATGAATGAAAAAGCATTAAAAACTCTCGAATATACAAAGATCATCGACCAGCTCACGGAGTACGCCTCCACGGAGATGGGAAAACAGATGTGCCGGGAACTGCAGCCGTCCTGTGATCTGGGGACGATCCGGCAGAGCCAGACGGAGACGACCGATGCCCTGACGCGCGTCCGCATGAAGGGAAGTCTCTCCTTCGGCGGCGTGAAGGATGTGCGTGGTTCCATGAAACGTCTGGAAATCGGAAGTTCCCTGGGGATCCCGGAGCTTCTCGCTGTCAGCTCCCTGCTGACAGTCGCTGCCCGCGCGCAGAGCTACGGACGCCATGAGAAATCCGAAGAATTTCCAGATGATTCCCTTGATGAGCGCTTCCGCGCCCTGGATCCGCTGACGCCGGTCAACAATGAGATCAAGCGCTGCCTGCCATCCGAGGATGAGGTCAGCGATGACGCAAGTCCGGGACTTGCCAAAGTGCGCCGCTCCATGAAGATCGTGGGCGGACGCGTCCATACCCAGTTAAATTCTATTTTAAATTCCAGCCGAACCTATTTACAGGATGCCGTCATCACAATGCGCGACGGGCGCTACTGCCTGCCGGTCAAGGCTGAGTATAAATCCCAGGTCCCAGGCATGGTACATGACCAGTCCTCGACCGGTTCGACTGTATTTATCGAGCCGCTCGCGATCGTTAAGCTGAACAACGAACTGCGCGAGCTGGAAATCCAGGAAAAACGGGAAATTGAATTTGTTCTGGCAGCTCTTTCCAGCCAGCTTATGCCTTACACCGACGCGATCCTCTCGGATCTTTCGATTCTGGCAGAGCTCGATTTTATTTTCGCAAAGGCAGCTCTTTCCCGCCACTATAACTGCGTGGAACCGAAATTTAACAACAAACGGTATATCAATATCAAGGACGGACGCCATCCGCTCTTAAATCCGAAACAGGTCGTTCCGATCAACATCTGGGTTGGCGATTCGTTTGACCTTCTGATTGTGACGGGTCCAAACACGGGTGGTAAAACCGTTTCTTTAAAAACCGTCGGACTCTTTACCCTGATGGGGCAGTCAGGACTCCATATCCCGGCATTTGAGGGATCCGAGTTGGCTGTTTTTGACAATGTATTTGCCGACATTGGCGATGAGCAGAGCATCGAGCAGAATCTGAGTACATTCTCCGCCCATATGACGAATATCGTTTCGATTTTAAATGAGGCGGACGCCAATTCGCTCTGTCTCTTCGATGAGCTCTGTTCCGGTACCGACCCGACCGAGGGCGCGGCGCTGGCGATTGCGGTTTTAAATTTCCTGCACAACATGACCTGCCGGACGATCGCAACCACGCATTACAGCGAATTAAAAGTCTTTGCGCTGACCGCGCCAGGCGTTGAAAATGCCTGCTGCGAGTTCAACGTCGAGACTCTCCGCCCGACCTACCGCCTGCTCATCGGTATTCCAGGAAAAAGTAATGCATTTGCCATTTCCCGCAAGCTGGGGCTGCCGGATTATATCATCGACGAGGCGAAAAACCAGATGGAGCAGAAGGACGAATCCTTCGAGGATCTGCTTGCCAATCTGGAAAACAGCCGCGTGACCATTGAAAAAGAGCGCGAAGAGATCGCCTCCTATAAACAGGAAATTGAAACGCTGAAGAACCGCCTCCAGCAGAAGGAAGAACGTTTCTCCGAGCAGAAGGAAAAAATGCTTTCCAAAGCCCGCGAGGAAGCTCAGAAGATCCTTCAGGATGCGAAGGACACCGCCGATCAGACGATCCGCAACATCAACAAGCTTGCCAAGTCTTCCGGCGTCAATAAAGAACTGGAAGCTGAGCGGACCAAGCTGCGCGGCAAGATCCAGGATGTAGACAAGAAACTGGCAGTTAAGAAAACCGCCGCACCGAAAAAAGCCGTTTCCGCGAAAAAGCTGCGTCTCGGCGATACCGTGCGCGTTCTCTCGATGAATTTAAAGGGAACCGTCAGCTCCCTGCCGAACGCCAAGGGCGATCTGTATGTACAGATGGGAATTCTGCGCTCCCTCGTCAATATCCGCGATCTGGAAATGGTCGAGGAAGCATCCATCACCGGACCGGGACTTTCCGGCACGCATACGGGCGGTTCCCGCGGCTCCGGAAGCGGAAGCAGCAAGATCAAGATGTCCAAGTCCTTCAGCGTATCGCCGGAGGTCAACCTGATTGGCATGACCGTCGATGAGGCGATCCCGGTACTCGACAAATACCTGGATGATGCCTACCTGGCGCATCTTCCGCAGGTCCGCGTCGTACATGGTCGCGGAACCGGCGCTTTGAAAGCGGGCGTACACCGCCACTTGAAGAAATTAAGCTATGTCAAGGAATACCGGCTTGGCGAGTTTGGCGAAGGCGATACAGGCGTTACGATCGTGACATTTAAATAAGAAATATCCATAACTGTTCAGTAGGTCTGCGCATTTACTGCGCTGACCGTACGAAAACATGGGCCAGCAGGCAAAAATCCCATTGCCGTAGGCAATTTTTAATGGATTTTTGCGCGTGACTGTGAAGGTACTGAACAGTTACAAATATCCAAAAAAACAGGAGGAATCAACATGGCTGAAAAGCAGCGCATTCTCATCGTAGATGACGACTACAACATTGCTGAACTAATCTCACTTTACCTGACGAAAGAATGTTTTGAAACGAAAATTGTCGGAGACGGGGAAGAAGCTCTCCGGGTATTTCCCGAATTTCAGCCCAACCTGATTCTCCTTGATCTGATGCTTCCGGGCATCGACGGCTATCAGGTCTGCCGGGAACTGCGAAGCACCTCCCAGGTACCAATCATCATGCTCTCCGCCAAAGGCGAAATCTTTGATAAAGTGCTGGGACTGGAGCTGGGCGCTGACGACTACATGATCAAACCGTTCGATTCGAAAGAGCTGGTTGCCAGAGTCAAAGCCGTTCTGCGGCGCTACCAGCCGCCAGTGCAGACGCCTGCATCGTCCGTGACCGAACAGCATGGCAATTTTGTCGAATATCCGGATCTCATCGTCAACCTGACGAACTACTCCGTCATTTACAACGGACACTCGATCGAGCTGCCGCCGAAGGAACTGGAACTGCTCTATTTCCTCGCATCCTCACCAAACCAGGTATTCACAAGGGAGCAGCTTCTCGACCATATCTGGGGATATGAATACATCGGCGACACGCGGACGGTAGATGTCCATATCAAGCGCCTCCGTGAAAAAATCAAGGGCAACGACAAGTGGGCTCTGACGACCGTCTGGGGGATTGGATATAAATTTGAGGTAAAACGGTAACTGTTAGTAAAGAAACTGAACTGTTGCGCGAAGAGGTAACCGGAGGTTTACCATGAAATCAAACCACTACACACATTCTCTTTATTATAAACTGCTGATCGGCTATCTCATCTTCGGTCTGCTTGGATTCATCACGATCGCGACCATCTCATCTGAGATGACCTACCACCATCTGGTGGAACGCGAATCGGAGGTTCTGTATGACGAGGCGACCATGATTGCCGATCGGTGCAGCAAAGCCTACGAGGGCAAAACCATCAATCTCGACTCGGCATACCCACAGATCGAGGCGGTTTCCGCCTATCTGCAGTCGGATATCTGGATCCTGAACCATGAGGGCACCATCGTTGCGGACAGCAGCGACAGTCGTACCGGCATCGCAATTGACGATTTCGACCCGACCGCACAGGGCAACCGGCTCTATTCCATCGGACAGTATTACAACCTGTTTGACAGTAAGGTACTCTCCGTTTCCGCCCCGATCACAGGCAATATGAAGACCTACGGCTACATCGTGATTCATATGCCAATCCAGAACATTGAGGCGGAACAGAACGGATTTCTGAATATTATTTACATAACATCGATCATCCTGTTCTTCCTATCCCTGGTGGTTCTTCTTGTTTTTACAAAAGTGGTCTATTTCCCGCTCAAAAAGATTACGGTCGCAGCCAATGAATATGCAGCCGGAAACCTGGCACACAATATCCCGATTACCACCCACGACGAGATCGGCTATCTCGCCAGCACATTAAACTATATGTCCAGCGAGTTAAATGAAATGGAACAGTACCAGCACAATTTCATCGCGAACGTATCGCACGATTTCCGCTCGCCTCTGACTTCCATCAAAGGCTATCTCGAGGCAATTCTCGATGGCACAATCCCGCAGGAACTCTATCACAAATACCTGCACATCGTCATTTCCGAGACCGAGCGCCTTAACAAGCTGACACAGGGCATGCTGACGCTCAACTCTCTGGACAGCAAGGGCTATTTAACCCGAACCAATTTCGATATCAACCGGACGATCAAGGATACCGCCGCAACCTTCGAGGGCACGTGCAGCGCGAAAGGCATCACGTTTGACCTGACCTTTGCGGATAGCATCCAGATGGTCTACGCCGATCTCGGAAAAATCCAGCAGGTTCTCTACAACCTGATCGACAACGCGATCAAATTCAGCCACGAGGATTCGATCATTTACATCCAGACCTCCATCCGGTATGAAAAAATCTTCATTTCCGTCAAAGACACCGGCATCGGCATCCCGAAGGACAGCCAGAAGAAAATCTTTGAACGTTTCTACAAAACCGACTTATCGCGCGGAAAAGATAAAAAGGGGACCGGACTGGGGCTTGCGATTGTCAAAGAGATTATTCAGGCACATGGGGAAAATATCGACGTTGTCAGCACCGAGGGAGTGGGGACGGAATTTATTTTCAGTCTGCCGAAGGCGACGGCGCTATAGCAAATTGAAACTGTCCAATCCCTTCGCAATTACAGCAAATCTTCCATCTGGCATCCCAGTGACCGTGCAAGCGCACGCACGGTTTCTGCGGATGCTTTTTGAATCTTCTTTTTTCCCTGTTCATACTGCTGAATACTCCGCAGCGTAACCCCCGATTGCTCTGAAAGATCCTTTTGGGTATATCCCGCCATCTTCCGGATCCGCCGCAACGCGTTTTTTCCCTGCTCTTTTCTTCGAATGATCCTGTCTGCCGCCTCAACAAATTTATCCTCCGGAGCTTCATGAAGTGCCGGATACATTTCCACAACCTCCCGGACCGGAAGCCCTGCTTCAATTTCCTTAAATTTCTTCTCACTGTACCACTGATAATACGCCAGTATCCAGCCACTCCAATACTCTCTGGAACAGGTAAATTCTACCTGCGGTTCCGGCAGTTCGTCCTTTTTTCCCGCTTTTCGAAGCACTTCCTCCGCAAGCTCCGTTCCAGAAAATCCGCTCACTACTCTTGGTACACCTTCCCCAAATTTTTCTGCATACCCGGTTGTAAGAAACAATTTCCAAAAATCTTCCAGATCCATCCCACAGGCATTGACCGCATAATCTGTCATTTCCCCCAGATTTCTCATCGCATCATCCAGATATTCAATCCCATAAGCGCTCATCCTCAGCCGACACCTCCCCTCGAATCAAATCCCGCATATAAATACCGTCGATATCATCCTCTTCCACCTTTTTCCGGTATGCATTTCTAGCTTGCTCATCCCTGGCTCTTCGTTTTACATAATATTCCACTGAATCTACTCCTTCATAAGAAAGAAAGTGTATCGCCTGAAATGCCTTCTGACTCTTTAATACATACTGCTCTCCCAATTTTCCCAGCCGCATCGCATACGAAAGCTGCTCTAACGATATTTCATTATTTACAAACGCCCTTGCAAATGAAAAATACGAATCATCCGCCCGGTACCCAATCACCACATCATATCCGTCCACATCCGGGAGGAAATGTTCCAGCAGCCACTCTCTTCCCCGTTTCATGACCGCCGAAGAAAGGCGGATTTTCCGGTATTTCATCAAAATCGCCAGCCAATGAAGAACGCTGTAGTGCTTCTCCATCAAATTTAAAATCAAAAGACCGCTTTCATCCATTTCATACTGATTCACATAGCCGTCCTCCCGCCCGGCGCACGACCACTCCTTCGCCAGCTCCAGACTCTCCGTACAATAAAAGCCCTGTCCGTAGTCATTATAGACCTTTCCCTGACCATACATAGGAGTAGAAATAATTTCCAAGGAACCGTGATATAAAATTTTTCTCATTCTGAGGCAACCTCCTTATCTATTATGGGAGCAAGTAGAAACATGGGGTATATAAAAAATAGATTCGTTTTAATGAAAATAACTCTATAGAGATATTTTTATTGATATTATATCTCTATAGAGTTATTTAATCAATTTTTATTTCAGATCTTAAAAAGATATGCCATGTTACAGTACGCACCTTACACAAACTGTAACTGTCCTTTCACGATGTTTCGAATTACACCTACCGCGCCTCTTCCCCCGGAAAATGCGCGTCGGACCGCTCCAGAATCTCCCGGGCAGTCTTTGTCTTACCCAGACCGCCAAAGGTACAACGCAATTCCAGCGGCAGCGACAGACCGATCTCATAGATCGCGCCGATCGTCTCATCCAGCGGGATCACCTTGTCGTAGCCTGCCAGTATCATATTGGCGCTGGCGAGCGCATTGCTTCCGCCCATGATATTTTTACCGAGACATGGCCATTCAACACGGTTTCCGACCGGATCGCAGGCAAGCCCTGTGATATTCTGAAGCCCTACGGACGCTGCATCCATACAATTTTCGATGGTTCCGCCCATCATCGCCGTGAGTGCCGCCGCTGCCATACCGGAACCAGCACCGCACTCTACCTGGCATCCTGCTACTTCCGCCGAAAACGTCGCTTCCTCTGCGAAAAAGACACCGACCAGACCCGCAACCAGAAGTCCCTGTACTACCGTTTCTCTCGGAAGTGACAGCGCCCGCGCCAGTCCGATGACCGTTCCCGGCAGGCATCCGCAGGAGCCACAGGTCGGTGCTGCTACGATCACGCCCATGGAGCTCTTGCTTTCCATCACCGCCGTGATACAGCGGATGATCTCATTGACAATCGGATCCGGAATCAGGCGTCCTGCCTGTTCGGCTGCTGCCACCTTGCTGACCTGCTCGCCCAGAATACGGTCCTGATATTTCGTCCCGGCTAATCCTGTCTCAACCGCCTGTTCCATGAGCGACAAGATCTGCTCCATCTGACGGTATACGGCTTCTCTCGACTGACCGCCCCGACAAGCTTCATATTCCAATGCATACTCCCAGGACTCCATCGGATGCTCTTTCGCATAATCAACCAGGGCGGCTGCCGTTGAAAATGGAACCTGACAGGTTCTGCTGGAATGCGTCGGAAGCACCGGTTCAAGATAGCACGCCTGGCTGACACCCGCCACATCACGGATGGCTTGGATCACCTCTTTTGTCAGCGGAACAGCTAATTTCCAATTATATAAGATCTGACCATCCTTCTGACCGCTCTGGAAAAATTCAACATCCGGCAAAAGCGCTTCTATCTTTTCCTCAATTCCCGGTGCCACATCCGCAATTACCAGAAGCTCATAGAAATCTCCGGCTATCTGCACCGAAAATCCTTCATATTTCTGCATCTCGACCATACCGCCGCCGACTGCGATCGCCTCCCAATGCACGACATTTCCATTCTGATCCCAGACCTCTGCCCGGTAATTGCCCGGATGCTCTGCCCCATAATCAAGGATCCGGTATTCGATCTCCAATCCCCGTTCTTTCGCAATCGCCTCATACTGTGCGACATCCGGCGCATCCAGCTCCATATTCAAAAGCCCGCTGGCAAATCCCATATCCGTTCCGTGTCCCGTGTGCGATGCCGCCAGCGCACCATTGACATCAAAATCAACAATCGCTTTTTTCACCGGTGCATCCAGAGATTGCCGGATCATGGAGGCGATCCGCGCCGCCCCTGCCACATGGGAACTGGAAGGTCCGCGCATCACCGGACCGAGTACATCATTGAAGATACTGCAGGGTAGTTTTTCCATGGTTTGTCCTCCTTTTTGTATCAATCATTCCATGTTTTTTATTCATCATTTTTGATTCGTGTTTTTGTAAAGGAAAAGGGAACGTCCAACTTCAACGTCCCCTCTCGTTTCTATCGTCCCATTAAAATAAATGGAATTCTGGATACTACCGGAACATTCGTAATAATCGCTAATGCTGCCAGCATCGCTACCAGGAATGGTACTGCATTTCGAACCGTATCTCCAAATTTGCATCTTGCAATATTGGTTGCCGTGTATAAGCAGACACCTACCGGCGGAGTTGCCAGACCGATGGTCAGGTTCAGGCAGACAATCATACCAGTCTGAATCGGATCAACGCCCAGGCTTGCCATCGCCGGTGCCAGAATCGGCGCTACCAGCATGATTGCCGGAGCACTATCCATAAACATACCAACAACCAGAAGAACCAGATTGACCAGTAACAGTTTTACTGCTAAAGAAGTATGAAGACCAACCAGCATATTCGTTACAGAAACTGCCCATCTCTCATTGGAGATAACCCATCCAAACAGATAGCAGCCGCCGACAATCAGCATAACCGTACCACTGTCGATCGCGCTGTCGATAATCGATTTCCAGAGCTCTTTCCAGCCAACGGTCCGGTATACAAATGCCGACAGAATCAGGGAATAAAGAACCGCTGCCGCCGCTGCCTCGGTCGGAGTAAAGAAACCACCCATGATACCGCCAACAACGATGATCGGAAGTCCGATACATGGAAGTGCCTGTCTGGTTGCTTCCCATTTTTCCTTCCAGCTTGTCTTAGGACCTGCTGAAAAATCACGTTTCACTGCAAATACATAGACAACCAGCATCATGATAATACCCATCAGGATACCCGGTACTACTCCGGCGATAAACATATCGCCAACGGATACCTTCGCTGCCGCACCGTAAATAACGAATGCCAGACTCGGTGGGATAATCGGGCAGCAGCAGGATGCACACGCGGTCAGACCTGCTGTAAACGCCGGATCATACTTTTCATCCTTCATTGCCGGAATCATCAGGCATCCAACTGCCGCCGTACCAGCTACCGCCGAGCCTGAAACTGTACCAAACATCATACATACCAGGATGTCTACCATCGCCAGACCACCCTTGATATGTCCAACGAATGCCTGTGCGAAACGAACCAGACGCATGGTAATACCGCCGTGATTCATGATATTTCCTGCCAGAGCGAAGAATGGAAGACAAAGCATGGTAAAACTATTAATACCATAGATAATTCGCTGCGGAACCAACGCCAGGTTGGCATCACCGGTACTTAAAAGCGCATAGGAGACCGTCGCTACGATCAATACAAAAGCAATCGGAACGCCTAATGCAAGAAACAAGAAAAAGCTTCCAAATAAAATTATACTGCTGAACATATTGACCTCCTACTCTTCATCCCCCGGAAGAGGAATCTTTCTCGCTTCCCCGTAACATATATTTTCAATAAGCTGCACAAATGTATAATAAATCATAATGAGACCGCTGACCGGAAGGGCTGCATAAAAGAGCGCCAGCGAAACCTTGATCGTCGTTCCCAGATGTGGAATCTGTGCAACTGTATAGTTCCAACCTGAAATTGTAAATAAAACAAGTGCAAATAATAAAATCACATCCGCCAGAACCAGCATAAACTGACGTGTTTTTCCATGGCACAAGTTAATTACCATGTCAACACCGATATGAAGCAGATGACGGCTTGCTACGGCACTGCCAAGCATCGTGGTCCAAACGAAGATATAACAGGAGAACTCCGTTGCCCATGGCATCGTAGCTCCAAACCATCGCAAAATAAACTGGCCGATTACCGCGATACATAAAGCAATTGACGTAACCCCTAATGCAACTCTGGCAACCGTATTGATCACGTCGCCAATCTTGTGAAGTTTTTCAATCAATCCTGCCATTTTTCTCCCCTCTTTGTAAATGTACTCCCGAAAACAGGCTCCGGGAGTACATGATAGTTCAAAAATTATTGTACTTTATTTCGCTGCGCGAACCATCTCAACCAGACCTTCCCAGGTCGGATGTGCCGCGTACATTTTATCATATACCGGAGCAACTTTTTCTTTCCATGCATCAATATCAGTCGGACGTGTTACGGTATAACCTTTTTCTTCATACTCAGCAATCTTTGCCTCGTCATTTTCCAGGAACCAAGCTCTCTGCTCTTCGCCTGCTTTTATAGCTGACTCTTTCACGAGTTTCTGGTCTTCTTCGCTTAAACCCTCATACCATTTTGAAGAAGCAACAATGATACCGCTGGAATAGTAATGATGAATATCGCAGATATTATTAACAACCTCAATATAACCATCTGCTACTGCATATAATGCACTATTGTCTGTTCCATCTACAACGCCATTCTGAAGTCCTGTGAACTGCTCGCCAGATGCCAATGCAACCGGTGTAGCACCAAGTGCTTCGTAGGTTGCCACGCAAACTTCATTCTGCATGGTTCTCATACGAACGCCCTTCATATCATCTACGGTATTAATTGTCTTATCTTTAGTCAGGATATTTCTCCAGCCATCCTCATGGAAACCAAGTCCTGTAATTCCATCAACCGCGCTTAACTGCTCCAGAAGGGAATTGCCAAATTCTCCCTCCAGCGCTTTATTGACATTATCCTCATCCTCAAACAGGAATGGAAGCTCAAAAATGCCTAAATCCGGTACAAATCCGCCCAGTGCACCAGTTCCTACCCAGCCGATTTCCAGGTTATTATTCTGAACCATCTCAACACACTCAACCTCGTCGGTTGTCATATCGCCTGCATAAACCTCTACTTTAATCCGTCCGTTGCTACCCTCCTCGACCAGCTTTTTAAAAGCATTCGCACCGTAATCATACGGAGAACCGGTTCCACATACATGTGCTACACGGATCGTCATCTCCGCTCCGGAAGTATCTACGCTGGAACCACTATCTGCTGCTTCGGTTCCGGCTGCAGATGCGGATGAAGAAGAATTTCCGCCTGAACACCCCGCCATTGCCATCGCTCCGATTACCAATGCCATCGTACCGCAAAGCCATCTCTTTTTCATAAAGTATCCTCCTTTATACTGTTTTTATGTGAACTCCCGAGGTACTTCTTTCCCTCAGAAGTACCTCCCTGTACCTTTAAACTTTTATTTTGTGTCTATCGATTTAGCCTAATAAGAAACCTTCCGGGAATGGATCGTCCGGATCGAATAACCATGTACTCTCTCCCATCACAAACGCTCGTCCGCTGATCTCCGGTACTACTGCCGGAATTCCTGCCACCTCTGTCTCTTCAACGATATGGCAGTGGAATAAACTTCCAATCAGGCTCTCATGCACAAACGACTGTCCGACTGCCAGCTTTCCTTCCGCATGAAGAAGTGCCATCTTCGCTGATGTACCGGTTCCGCAAGGGCTTCGGTCAATCGCTGCCGGGGGAATGACAACTGCATTTTTTACATCCGAAACCCCTTCTGTACCCGGTTCGAAAAATTCCACATGCGTTACCTGGTTCATGATTTCCAGATACGGATGCTTGACTGTTACCTGCTCATTGATAAACTTTTTAAGATAATTTCCTTTTTCGACAATCTCTTTTGCATTTTCTTTATCCAGCTTTAAGCCCATTGCCGATGCCGGTACTAACGCAAATACATTTCCACCGTATGCGATGTCTAACGGAATCTCACCATATCCAGGAACCTGTACCTTTACATCCCGATTCATCACAAATGCCGGGGCATTTTTAAAGGATACCCGCACCGCCTTGCCATCTTTCACCTCAATTTTCACTTTTACCAGTCCAGATGGTGTATCTAAGGTCGCATATGTATACGGTTCCTCCGCTTTTAAGAGTCCGCTTTCAATCAGTGCCGTTGAAACTCCGATCGTATCATGTCCGCACATCGGCATCCAGTTTCCAACCTCGTAATATAAAACACCAAAATCTGCCTCCGGATTGCACGGCTTGGTAACAATCGTTCCGGACATTACGTCATTTCCACGCGGTTCAAAACAAATTGCTTTTCTCATCCAGTCCTGTTCCTGCATCATATAGAGCATCTTTTCTTCCATCGTATTCCCCGGAATTTCCGGAAATCCCGATAAAATGGTTCGGGTTGGCTCTCCCTCTGTATGTGTCTCGATACAGGTTACTGCCTTTCTCCCCTTAATCTCCTGCAAACAAAATTCATTCTTTTTTTCCATAGGCTCCTCCGTATTAAAAATTTTGTCCGTTCTCTTTCAGTTTTCTGAAATCTTGTTGTTAAAATCATATCATGATGAAAACTTTCAAAAAACATCATTTTTAATACAAAGTTTTTTGTGTTTTGGTTATTATGATGCATGACGTCAGTTAACGGTAGATACTTTCGGTTCTATCATAGTATACTTTTGGATACTTTTTCTATTTTCAAAGTTTTTCTACTTGCAATAATCATAACAACATTTTATTATGCTTTATATATTATCAGTCTATTAAAAATAGTTTAAAACAATAGTTGGACTATAGTCTAGTATTGATTCCATTTTGTTTTCACTAATTGAATACTCACGGGAAAGGAGGTATCTTCATGAGTGCTGAAAATCTTTTTACAACATCACGAATTGAAAACGTCAATCAGATCATTGCCGAACTTTACGACGATTCAATTCTTCTTGAAAAACGGATGGAGAGTTTTTTCCTGAACCTGAACAATATTGTTTTTTTTGAAAAAGCAAATTTTTTGTTTTACCAAAAGCAGGGACAGAATTACAAAACCCATTCCATCTACACCATCAACTGGAATGATGAACAGAAACGGCGATATCAGGAAGAATACTGCCATATGGACGATGTTCTGTCGATTCTGGACTCCGACAGCAATGTAACTTTCCTGACCAACCAGCTGTTCAATCAGGAGGTTCGAAAAAATTCTCTTTATTTTCAGGAATTTCTACTTCCCATGGGGCTGCATGATTCCATTGAAACGAATTTTTCGATTCGGAACCGGGATCTGCGGGGTGTGTTTTCCATCCACCGATCCAACGATAAAAAAAATTTCCTGCCAGATGAATTAAGTCTTGTCCGGTTATTCCAGCCGCATTTCTGCAACGTATTTAAAAATTACGGGCGGGAGCTCAACATCGGACGGGCATTTCATGTACTGGAAAATTACAACTGCATCGGAATCGGCTGTTTTGACGATAAACTGAATTTTATCGGGTGCAACACAACCTACCATACATACATGGAGAATCATGGATTTGCAGATTTATCCAACAACCCCATTTCCAACTGTTTTCGCTCTCTTTGCCGTCAGCTGCTCCGTTCCGGAAGCATCACCGGACAAAATATCGAATACAAGATGGAAAACAGCCCTTTGTTTCTGGAGGTAAGCCGCTCCCATCTTAAGGAGGGACCAGACAACGACTGCTTTGTATGTCTGTTCTTCGATTTATCCTATGTGATGGATCGTACTCTTTCCCAGATCAGCCGGGATTTTTCCCTGACGAACCGAGAAGTAAATGTTTTAAGCCTTTTACTGCGCGGCTATTCCAACGATCAGATATCTTCCACCCTCTTCGTCAGCATCCCTACTGTCAAAAAGCATCTGGCTTCCATTTATTCCAAAATGGAAATCAAAAGCCAGAAGCAAATTCTGGAACGCCTTCATTTCTACGACAAATATTTTTCGCATTAATCTTGTTTAACCACGAAAAAAGGGAGTCCGCTCATCCTGCAGACTCCCTTTTTCGTGCCCCTTTTTACTCTAGCTTTCCTCCTTGCTCTTCCTGGGTTTCTCTTTTTTCGTTCTTGATCTCCCAATGAATCAAAAATGTAAGCATTGCCCGAAGGACAATGATGGCTCCCAAAATTCCAAGTTCCGACCATTCCCGTACCACAACCGTCCTGAGTACCTCGCCGCCCATCTTAAATTCCAACGCCAGCGCAATTCCCTGTGCCAGATTCAGGCGGATCAGCTGACGCTTGTTTCGTATCCACTGAACAAAGCAAGATACCGCTGTCGAAACCAGCACAATGATTCCAAACAATTCTAGCACGACCGTGCATATCTGTACCAAATTCTCTAACAACCAGTCTAATACTTTAATTACTTCTCCCATTACCCCTTCCTTTCCAGGTATTCTTCCCTTCTCGCTTGTGCTAATTTTATCCATTTCCTGTAGCTCAGTAAATGCGTAAACCTACTGAACCGCTACAATTTTCTTTACTATACACGCCCCATTTCAAATATGCAACTTGATTTTTATTCTGTTTTCATCTTGACAATGAAACGTGAAACTGCTACAATCCAGCTATACAAACCACATTTGATTTGTGATAAATCTATTTTTAGTATATATATTTTATTTCATTCATAAATATTCAGGAGGTTTTGATATGTTATTTCTCAGCGAACAAGAAATGTGGCAGTCCGTCACCTTAGAGGATGTCATGGACGCGATCGAAGATGCGTATGCGATTCACAAAAGCGGCAATTATAAGATGCCGGATCGTTTTATCGCACAGCGTGATAAAAATATGATGCTCTATATGCCGTGTTTTCTGGATTCCGTCATCGGTACAAAGATGTTATCCGAATTTCCGGACAATCCCTCTCTGGGAATTCCGTATCTGAACGGACTTATGATTTTAAATGACGCAAAGACCGGTCTGCCGAAGGCGATTATGAACGGAAGTGCCCTGACCGCAATGCGGACCGGTGCGGTCGGCGGTGTCGCACTGCGCTATCTGGCTCCAGAGGATGCTGCCTCAGTTGGTCTGGTTGGCTGCGGTATGCAGGGACTACACCAGCTTCTCTATGCCTGCGAGGTGCGCCCGATCACAGATATTTATCTGTATGACGCATACGCTAAGGATCTTTCCGGCTTTATCGAACGCTTATCGGCGCGTCTGGCATCGTTTGGAAAAAACGCCATCCAGATTCATACCTGCGCGGATACCCGTGAACTGGCTGAGCACAGCCGCGTCCTGATCTCCGCCACCCAGGCAGTCGATCCGGTCTACCCGGATGATGAAGAGTTGCTTCGCGGTAAATGCTTTGTTGCCATCGGCTCCTGGCGTCCGGAACGGCGCGAACTGCCGGATGCGGTGTGGAAACTTGTCAAGAACGCGTACACCGAGCTTCCGTATGCCTGCGAGGAGAGCGGCGATCTGAAAATTCCGCTGGAAAAGGGCGTTCTGACGCAGGAGCGTGTCCACTTTATCGAGGATTTGATCGAAGATACCAAGCAGGGGCATCCGCATGAGCAGAATGAAACCCGCTGCTTTAAATCCGTCGGCATGGGACTTTTTGATGTGCGGACAGCACAGCTTATCTATGAAAAAGCATTGGAAAAAGGAATTGGACAAAAACTTAATTTCTAGGAAAAATGGTTGAAATAAAAAAGGCTGTATCACCCACCGCGCGCTTCCATGCGGCAGGTAATACAGCCTTTTTCTTATTGTTATTTGTGCATTAATTTTCCAGCATTTTTCTGAATCTATAGACTGGCAAATTTTTCGCTCCGTATTCTTCTCTACTTATTTATATAACGGATACTTCTCACACAGCTTCGTCACTTCCGCACGGATGTAATCTGCCTTGTTCTCGAAGTCGGTGGCTGCCAGCCAGATGCACTCTGCGATGACTTCCATGTCTTCTTCTTTGAGTCCACGGGTGGTAACAGCCGGAGTACCGATGCGGACACCGGAGGTTACGAACGGGCTTCTCGGCTCATTCGGAACGGTGTTCTTTGTTCAGGGTGATGAAGACTTCATCACAGCGGTTCTGGAGCTCCTTACCGGAGATGTCCATGCCGCGCAGATCGACTAACATCAGGTGGTTATCGGTTCCGCCGGTCAGAATCTTGAATCCCTGCTTCTGAAGTGCGGCTGCCAGAGCGGCTGCATTCTTCTTTACCTGAAGCTGATACTCTTTAAATTCTGGCTTCAGCGCCTCGCCGAAGCAGACTGCCTTTGCAGCGATGACATGCTCTAACGGGCCGCCCTGGGTTCCCGGGAAGATGGCCTTGTTGAAGTTGAACTTCTCAGCTGCTTCCTTATTTGCCAGAATCAGACCGCCTCTCGGTCCGCGCAGTGTCTTATGAGTGGTTGTCGTAACAACATCTGCATACGGAATCGGGCTCTGGTGAAGACCGGCTGCTACCAGACCAGCGATATGAGCCATATCGACCATCAGGTATGCGCCTACTTTGTCTGCAATTTCACGGAAACGTTTGAAATCAATCTCTCTTGCATAGGCACTTGCACCTGCAATGATCAGCTTCGGTTTTGCTTCCAGTGCAATGCGCTCTACCTCTTCGTAATCAATCACGCCATTGTCATCGACACCATACGGCACAATGTTGAAATATAAACCGGAGAAATTGACAGGGCTTCCGTGTGTCAGATGTCCGCCGTGATCCAGGTTCATGCCCATAACAGTATCACCCGGTTTCAGCATTGCGATAAATACCGCCATGTTTGCCTGCGCGCCGGAATGCGGCTGTACGTTTGCATAATCACAGCCAAACAGTTTTTTCGCTCTCTCGATCGCGATGGACTCTACAACATCGACACACTGGCATCCGCCGTAGTAACGTTTTCCCGGATACCCCTCCGCATATTTGTTGGTTAATACCGATCCCATCGCCATCATAACCGGCTCCGATACGATATTCTCCGAAGCGATCAGCTCCAGGTTTCTTCTCTGACGGGCTGCCTCTGCTTCAATGGCTTCTCCCACTTCCGGGTCTGCCTCTGTAATGAACTTCATTACCTCATCTACCATGTCTGTTTCTCCTATTCTTTTCTGTCATCCATACAAAATCATCAAGTGGATTTTTCATATATAAATATAAAAACCACACTTTTGTCTCTCCGGATTTTTTATTTAAAAAAGCCTTTTTCAAGTCTCATTAAATACGCTCACTATTTCGCAATTTTTTGAATTTCTCTGCTCATTTACTTCGCCATCTGTCAAAAGCAAACAAGCTCATTCTGTCACCAGACGCTTCTTATGCCAGCAGCGCTTCCGCCATCTGCTCCAGCGACGGAATATCGCTCTCCTTGAGCGCCCCGCGAACCGTAACGACCGGTTCAACCACCGTGATCTCCTTCATCGCATCCAGCATTCCCTTCATCGTGCGCGCTGCACTCGGCGCCCAGGAACCGTTTTCAATCAGGGCAACGGTGCGTTTCTGGTAATTCTTGCTCTGTAAGTGGTGCAGGAAATCTGCCATAACCGGCATCACACCCGCGTCATAGGACGGTGCTGCCAATACAATTTTTCCATACCGGAATGCATCTTCCAGCGCCTCCGCCATATCACCGCGCGCCAGATCCGCGATTGCCACCTTCGGGCATCCTTTTTTCTCAAGAATTTCCTTGCATTTCTTCGCCGCATCCTCGGTGTTGCCATGCAGGGACGCATATGCGATAAATACACCCTCAGACTCGACGCCGTAGCTGCTCCAAATCTGGTATTTTTCAAGCACATGACCGATCGTCTCTTTCAGAACCGGTCCATGCAGCGGGCAGATGAGCTGGATCTCAAGACCGGCTGCTTTCTTAAGAAGTGCCTGCACCTGCATTCCATATTTTCCTACAATATTGAAATAATACCGTCTCGCCTCGCAGTCCCAGTCCTCATCCACATCAAGCGCACCGAACTTGCCGAAACCGTCGGCGCTGAACAGCACCTTGTCGCAGGAATCATAGCTTACCATAACCTCCGGCCAGTGTACCATCGGTGCCATGACGAACGTCAGCTCATGGCGCCCCAGTTTCAGGGTATCGCCCTCCTTGACCGTCAGCGCACGGCTGGTATCAAGATCAAAGTACAGTTTCAGCATCGGAAATGTCTTCGCATTGCCTACCAGTGTGATTTCCGGGTACCGTTCTACGACTGCCTGGATACTTGATGCATGATCCGGCTCCATGTGGCTGATTACCAGATAATCCGGGGTTCTTCCAGCCAGTGCGGTTTCCAGATTTTCCAGAAATTCCGTCTGTTTGCGCTTGTCTACCGTATCCATGATCGCGATCTTTTCATCCATAATCACGTATGAGTTATATGAAATACCATTTGGCACCTGATACTGCCCCTCAAATAAGTCAATGTCATGGTCGTTTACACCGATGTAGCGAATATCTTCTGTGATCATCTCCTGCTTCCTCCTGTTCTTTTCGCAGCTGCTCCATCTCTTTACAGCTGCCTCTTTTTGTTCTCACAGGCATCTCGCATCCTGCTGCCAGCCTGCCTTATGATTTCATCCGTTACCTCTGACTCTGAATCAGTCTTTCTCCTCAATCGCCATAATCATATCCACGCGTCTCTGATGGCGTCCGCCCTCAAATTCTGCATTGATCCACTCGTCAACGATCATCTTCGCAAGCTCACTTCCTACCACGCGGGCGCCGAAGCAGAGTACATTGGCATCGTTGTGGCGGCGGGACATCACCGCTGTGTACGGCTCGCTGCATACGCAGGCGCGCACGCCTTTTACCTTGTTAGCTGCCAGTGAAATACCAAGACCGGTACCGCAGATTGCGATACCCAGATCGGCTTCGCCGGAAACAACTGCACGACCTACCTTCTCTCCATAAACTGGATAATCACAGCTCTCGCTGCTGTCTGTACCCAGATTTAACACTTCGATTCCTTTTTCTTTCAGGAAATCCACAATAATGTTCTTCAGTTCTACCGCCGAATGGTCATTTCCAATCGCAATTTTCATCTCATCTTCTCCTCATCTGACTGACTTCCGGAACAAATGATATAGTCCGGTCATTATGGAATCATTTTAGTAAAGTTGCCGGGCAATGTCAAGACTGTGAAAATCTCAGAAATACATAAAAAGAGCGCAGAGGAAGCTCTTTCGCACTTCTCCGCGCCCTATTGTTTCTTCTATATAATAGTTATAAATCCGCTGTAAGACGTTTTCCGCTTACGCGCTATGGACAGCCGAAGCCGTCAGCTTGCCATCCGAAAGCCCGATCTCTATCGTATCGCCCGCACGGACGCCGTCCGCCAGAATCAGCTTCGCTGCCAGTGTCTCAACGTTCTTCTGCAGGTACCGTTTCAGCGGTCTTGCACCGTAAACCGGATCGTAGCCATTTTCAATGATGAAATCCTTTGCCTCGTCCGTCAGGGCAATCTTTAACTCCTTATCCGCCAGACGTTTGTTGACATCTGCAATCAGAAGCTCAATGATGCCTCCGATGTTGCCTTTCGTCAGTGGCTTAAAGAGAATAATCTCATCCAGACGGTTCAGGAACTCCGGACGGAAGTGAGCTCTCAAGTCATGCATAACGGAGCTTTCCGCCTCCGGCTTGATCTGTCCCTTTTCATCGATGCCGTCCAGCAGATACTGGGAACCGATGTTGGAGGTCATGATCAGGATGGTGTTCTTGAAATCTACCGTCTTGCCGGTGGAATCGGTGATACGTCCATCATCCAGAACCTGAAGCAGGACGTTGAATACATCCGGGTGCGCTTTCTCACTACCTCATCGAAGAGGACAACGGAATACGGTTTGCGCCGTACTGCCTCGGTCAGCTGACCGCCCTCGTCATATCCGACATATCCTGGCGGCGCTCCGATCAGACGGGATACGGAGTGTTTCTCCATGTATTCACTCATATCGATACGAACCATGTTGTTCTCATCGTCAAACAATGCCTCCGCCAGCGCTTTTGCAAGCTCTGTCTTGCCAACACCGGTCGGACCTAGGAACAGGAACGAACCGATTGGTTTCGTCGGATCCTTGATGCCCGCTTTGGAACGGATAATCGCCTCCGTTACCTTGGTAACGCCCTCATCCTGTCCGATGACACGTTTATGCAGCAGTTCGTCCATATGCAGGGTCTTGCTGCGCTCGCTCTCGGTCAGTTTGGCAACCGGAATACCGGTCCACTTCGAAATAATCCGGGCAATCTCATCCTCGGTGACACTCTCATGTACCAGACTGAGATCCTGATTTTTCACTTTCTCTTCCTCTTCCGCCAACTGTTTCTGCAGTTCCGGCAGCTTGCCGTACTGGAGTTCAGCCGCTTTGTTGAGGTCATACGCCTGCTGCGCTGCCTGAATCTCGCCATTTACATGTTCAATCTCTTCACGCAGCTTGGACAGCTTATCAACGGAAGATTTTTCATTCTCCCACTGGGCTTTCTGGGTCGAAAAGCTGCTCTTGAGTTCTGCCAGTTCTTTTTGCAGTTCTGCCAGGCGATCCTGACTTAAGTGGTCAGTCTCTTTCTTAAGCGCAGCCTCTTCAATCTGCAGCTGCATGATACGTCTCGACAGTTCATCCAGCTCCGCCGGCATTGAATCCATCTCGGTCTTGATCATCGCGCACGCTTCATCAACCAGGTCGATCGCCTTATCCGGAAGGAAACGATCCGTGATATAACGATCCGAGAGGATTGCCGCCGATACAAGCGCAGAGTCGGTAATCTTGACCCCGTGGTAAACCTCATATCTCTCTTTCAGACCACGCAGAATGGAAATCGTATCTTCCACGGTCGGCTCATCAACGTGAACCGGCTGGAAACGACGTTCCAGAGCTGCGTCTTTTTCGATGTATTTACGGTACTCATCCAGGGTCGTCGCACCGATACAGTGCAGTTCACCTCTCGCCAGCATAGGCTTCAGCATATTCCCGGCATCCATCGCGCCCTCGGATTTGCCCGCGCCGACGATCGTATGCAGCTCATCGATAAACAGAATAATCTGTCCCTCGCTCTTCTTGACCTCGTCAAGCACCGCTTTCAGTCTCTCTTCGAACTCGCCGCGGTACTTCGCGCCCGCCATCAGAGCGCCCATATCCAGGGCAAACAATTTCTTGTCCTTCAAGCCCTCCGGGACATCGCCGCGCACGATACGCTGTGCCAGTCCTTCGACAACGGCTGTCTTACCGACGCCAGGTTCACCTATCAGAACCGGGTTGTTTTTCGTCTTTCTGGAGAGAATCATAACCACGTTACGGATCTCACTGTCACGACCGATGACCGGATCGAGCTTCTGATCTCTCGCACGTTCCACCAGATCGTAACCGTATTTATTTAAAGTGTCATACGTTGCCTCCGGATTATCGCTGACGACACGCTGGTTGCCGCGCACGGTCGAAAGCGCCTGCAAAAAGCTCTCTTTCGTAATGCCGTAGAGACGGAACAGTTCCTTGACCGCCTTATTCGGCTGTTTTAACATCGCCAGAAATAAGTGCTCGACGGAAACATACTCGTCCCCCATCGCCTTGGCTTCGTCCTCCGCGTTCACCAGCACCTTGTTGGCATCGTTGGAGAAATACACCTGACCGCCGGATACCTTCGGCAGCTTTCCAATCGCCTGCTGCACCTCATCACGGAACTGGTCGCCCGAGATTCCCATCTTTGTTATTAATTTAAAAATCAAGCTGTCTTCCACAGTCAAAAGACTGTACAGCAAATGTTCCTGATCAATCTGCTGGTTTCCATATTCATACGCCAGCTTTTCCGTATTTTGAACGGCTTCCAGAGACTTCTGGGTAAATTTACTGATATTCATAAACCTGCCTCCTTTCGAACAATCTGTGAAAACCTTTTGGTCTTCTTTTGTTCTAGCAGTAATATAACACTTGTTGTTAGCACTGTCAAGAGTAGAGTGCTAATTTTTTATGAAGAATTTGTGAAAATTTTTTTTTAAAATTTTCATGTAAGCATATCTTTCTTGCCGATTTACCTGTTTTATGTTACATTTATTATCAACAACTCGATCTGTTTTTTAACTATAAACCCTGCATTTACATGAAAGTTGAATCTAACTTATGAACCATCCATCCAACGAAAATATCCCATCAAGAAGCTTTTCTTATCATGCCTTTAACTTTACCTTTTTGCTTCTTCTGGCAGTATTTTTCATTTCCTTATACACCGTTGCACTGCTGAAAAGCAACAGCCGCATCACCCTGAGCGCCGCCGTAGAACGGAATATTTCCTGTTCGGACGCGGTTCACCGGGCGATATCGAGCCGGCTGACGCGGGCAGATTTTGAACAGATCAATACAAAATCCGATATGAACTCCGCGCAGTATCGAAGCCTGCAGTCTTATTTAAATGAGCTTCGCAGCCTCAATTCGACGCGCTACTTATACACTGCCAAGCGTGGACCGGGCGGAAAACCCATCTACCTGATCGATGGCCTGGATCTGGAAGCACCTGATTTTGCTTATCCGGGCACCTACCTGGAAGAGGAAATGGTTCCGTATCTGGAAGCTGCCCTCTCCGGCAAAACGATCCACTCACAAAAGATCATTGATACCACATGGGGGCATATTTTTACCGCCTGCTATCCGGTCATTGCCTCCGACGGAACCAATGACATTCTCGGTGCCCTCTGTATCGAGATTGATATGGAAGACACTTACCGATCGATTGAGGCGATCAACCGTTCCTCCTTTGGAATCGCCGCTGCCGCGAGCATGATAGCACTTCTGCTAATTGTTATTTCCTATTTTTATACAAAGAAACAGAAGTCCAGAGAACTCACCCAGCAGCAGCTTCTGGAACAGACCGCAAAAGCAGCAGAGGCAGCCAACAAGGCGAAATCGACCTTCCTGTTCAATATGTCACATGATATCCGGACACCGATGAATGCGATCCTCGGTTACGCAGAACTTGCCAGAAACCATCTGCAGGAACCGGAAAAAATCGGTGAATATATGGACAAGATCCATATTTCCGGTGAAAAGATGCTCTCTATCATCAACAATATTCTTCAGTTTTCACAGATTGAGAATAACCAGATACACATTGAAGAAACCTCCGTCCAGACTGAGAAAAGTTTTGATTCCTGTATCGTCATGGTTCAGACTGCCCTGGAAGAAAAACAGCAGCATTTTCATGTGACCAAGGACATTTCGTACCCATATATCTACATTGACATGACGTATATGTCCGAAATTATATTGAATATTTTGAGCAATGCAATCAAATATACCGCCAAGGGCGGGACGATCTCCTGTGCCCTCCGCCAGGAGCCTGGTGAAACGGACGGCTGGTGTATCACAGAAATCGCAATCACCGATACCGGCATCGGCATTTCCGAGGAATTCCAGTCGCATATTTTTGAATCATTTTCACGGGAGCGTTCTTCCACCGTCAGCGGCATTGAAGGCACCGGGCTTGGCATGGGAATCGTGAAAAATCTGGTGGATCTGATGCATGGAACGATCGAGGTAAAGAGCAAGCTCGGAGAAGGTTCAACGTTTACTGTCCGGATCCCATGCCGGATTTCCTCGCGGGAGGAAACAGAGCCTACCGCATTCGATGAAACAGCTGCCCAGACTCTATCCGGCTGCCGGATTCTTCTTGCGGAGGATAATGATCTGAACGCCGAAATTTCCATCGAACTTTTAACCCGCGAGGGGCTTTTGGTCGAACGGGCAAATGACGGGGTTGCCTGCCTGGAAATGCTGCAAAAAGCGCCGGAAGATTATTATGATTTGATTCTGATGGATATACAGATGCCGATCATGGACGGCTACAAGGCAACGCGGGCGATCCGGCGGTTTTCGGATAAGAAGAAGGCTGGCATTCCGATCGTTGCGATGACAGCAAATGCATTTACAGAGGATAAAGAGCGGGCGCTGGAATCCGGAATGAATGATCATGTGGCGAAGCCGATTGATATGAAGGTACTGATGAGTGTGCTGGAGGAGCAGATTTGTGGGCATAAAGGTTTATAAATGATGAAAAACGGCACACCGCATTCTCATCACTAAGTAACGAGAATGCGGTGTGCCGTTCTTCAAATCCTATTTTGTAAAATATTTTTCTTTAATGATCTCCACCGGCATCTGCTGTCCTGTCCAGAGTTCAAAGGATGCAGCTCCCTGATAGAGAAGCATGTACATACCGTTGCTGGTCTTGCAGCCTGCCGCTCTTGCTTCGCGCAGTAAACGGGTCTCCTGAGGATTGTAGATGACATCGAATACGAACAGGTCTTTGTGGAACATCGTTGTATCAGTAATGATCGTGTTGTCTGTCTTCGGAGCCATACCGACGGAAGTACCATTTACCAGAATCGCGCTGTCTGCGATAGACTGGCGCAGGATCTCCGAATCGGAGTAATCATGCAGGGTTACCTTGCACCCTGTGCGCTCGTTCAGTTTCTTTACAATCTCCTCGGCTCTCGGATAGAACGCGTCCTTGACGTTAAATACGTTAATTTCTGCCACGCCATCTAAAGCTGCCTGTACAAGAATCGCGGTTGCGGCGCCGCCAGCGCCTAAAAGCGTCATTTTCTTGCCAATGATGTCTACACCATTTTCTGCAACTGCACGCATAAATCCGACGCCATCGGTCGTATAAGCAGTCAGAACACCGTCGTCGTTGACAATCGTATTGCAGGCGCCGGAAATCTCGGAAGCCGGTGAAACCTTGTCTGCCAGCTTGCACATGATATTTTTGCCCGGCATCGTGATATTCCAGCCGCGCGCGCCCATCGTCCGCAGTCCCTCAACCGCCTGCGGCATCTTCTCTTCCGGCACATCAAACGCCAGATATGTATAATCCAGACCCAACTGGCTGCACGCCTCGTTGTGCATCTCCGGCGAAACACTGTGTGCGACCGGGCTTCCCAGTAAACAAAGTAAACCTGTGTGTCCTGTGATATGATTCGACATCTTTTTTCCCCTTTCGTTTTCTCTGTCAGAACTTTCTGAGCAGTCACATTATTTAAACTTCTTCACCTGTGCAATGATCTCCTCGCAGATCTCATTCGCTGATTTTCCATCGGTCGCGATCACAATATCCGCTGCCGCTTCATACGCCGGTCTGCGCTTCTCCATCAGTTCGGAAACATATTCCACTGTCTTATTATTTTCCAGAAGCGGACGGTCATGGTTCTCTTTGACACGCTCCAGAATCGTCTCCGGCTTCGCGGTCAGAAGTATAACCTTGCCGCTCTTTCGCATCTCCTGTACATTGACCTCCCGCATCGCCACACCGCCGCCGCAGGATACAATCTTATTTTTCTCTTTCCCTACTTCCTTCAGCAGGTTTGTCTCCTCGTTGCGGAAATATGCCTCGCCGTGCAGATCGAAGATCTCGGAAATGCTCATGTTGTTCTTTTTCGCGATCATTTCATCCATTTCCACCACATCCATCGCAAAGGTATTCTGCAGTGCATTCGAAACGGTACTCTTTCCGACTCCCATAAATCCGATCAGGAAAATATTGAATCCAAACAACTCATGGGACTGGATCCGTTTGCTCCGGTAGAGGACGCTGTCGTAAACTGCCATGATTGACTTTTTGTATTCATAATCATCCAGCTTCGCAAGCATCTTGCTCTTCTTGCGCTCTTCCTCCTCTGCCTGGTAAATCGGAAGTCCGTTTTTCTGTTTATAATTTGTAATCTCCTGGATAATCTGGCAGCGCATCCGCAGGGCATCGATCAGAATCTCGTCGCACATGTCCAAATCATTTCGCAGCTTCTTTAATTCATCCATCTGTCTCATCCTTCTTCACTTGTATTCATTCAAATCACTTTTGCACTTTACATTGAAAGTGTGTTTTATTATTATACCCGAATCAGGATATGAACGCAAGTGCTAATGCGGAATAGCAGGTATAACTGTGAGGGCTATCGTTTAATTAGATTCCCAGCTTCTCCTTCATGTAATCCACCGGTGTTGATTTTCCTGTATACAGTTCAATCGCGATCAGCGCCTGGAACAGCATCATGCTCATGCCGTTGTATACGCGGGTGCAGCCAGCTTCTTTGGCCTGCTTCATCATCACAGTCTCACGCGGTGCATATACTGTATCAGTTACGATCAGATCCTTGCGGAAATAGGACGGATCCGGGATATTGGACAGATCCTCCAGCGGGTGCATACCAACGCCGGTTGCATCACAGAAAATGTCTGCTTCGTGCATTTTCTCTTTTAAGAGTGCCAGATCGCCCAGGTCATGCATCTCGGCCTTGCAGTTAGAGTTCTTGTTGATGATATCAACGATCTCCTCGCCGCGTGCATAGAATTTATCTTTGATATTGAAGATATGCAGCTCTGCAATGCCGTCCAGTGCGCCGCGTACTGCGATAGCGGTTGCTGCACCGCCGGTACCGATGAGAACCATCTTCATTCCCTTGAAATCAATGCCTTCTTCCTTGATTCCCTGCCAGTAGCCCATACCGTCCGTGTTGTAACCCTTCAGGTATCCGGTTACATTGCCGTCTTTGTCACGGGTGTTGACTACAGTGTTGATCGCGCCGCACAGCTTTGCAGCCTCGTCTACCTCATCCAGATATTTATGAACGACGGTCTTGTTCGGCATGGAGATGTTGGAACCCAGCATCTTTTGCTTATGTGTGATAAAGAAGTAATAGAAGTGTAAAAAATTTTGCCGTTCCTATCCGGCACATGAGGTATGTCGGATAGGTCGGGCGGTTAGGTGTCGGGCAGTTCTACCTTGCCGACAAAAGAATAATAGATTTCGATTTCCTGTCTGCGTAACTTGCCCCGGCGTTTCCCGTCAAGGGCAACGCTTTCATGGACAACGATTTTCTCCACAAACTCCCGCAGCAGAGTAGGGGTAAGTTCTTCAATGGTAGTGTGCCTGCGTACCACATTCATAAACTTTTCAGCGTTTGCGGTGGCTTCCTGCGCTTTGAAAGTTCTTCCCGCAGTCTGGCGGCACGTTCTTTCAGTTCTTTCTGCTCGGCTTCATAGTCTGCCGACAGCTCTGTGAAACGCTCGTCCGATATGCGCCCGGTTACGCTGTACTCATACAGCCGCTTGAAGATAGCAGATAACTCGGCTATGCGTTTCTCGGCGGCTTCCAGCTCCTTTTTCTTGGCGGCGTTCCTGCGTCTGTCCCCGTCCTCATTCTGCTCGATTAAAAGCTTCATAAACCGGGCTTCATGCTTTGCCGCATAGCTGGTAACTTTCCGCAGATTGGAGAGTACGCCAGCGGTCAAGAGGTCAGTGCGGATAAAGTGCGCTGTGCAGTCGGCGGTGCGTTTCTTGTAGCTTCCGCAGATATAACAGTCCTGCTTGCGCTTGTCCGTCTGGTATCGCTGCTGGTACATGACGCTGCCGCAGTCGGCACAAAGAGTATGCCGGAGAACAAGCCCACTTCGTCATAACGGTTGGGGCGTTTGCGCTGCTTGCGTAACTCCTGCACCCGTTCCCACGTTTCCCGGTCAATGATAGGCTCATGGTGGTTCTCAAAAACCGCCTGCTTTTCCGGGGGATTTTCTATGCTGTGTTTCAGCTTGTAGGACGGCTTCTCGGTCTTAAAGTTTACCAGACAGCCCGTATATTCCCGGTTTTCCAGCAGATGAACCACGGTATTGGTCGCCCACTTGCACTCATAGCCGGGTGGTAGCGGCGGGTGCTGCCCGTCCTGCGGTATTCCAGCGTCCCTGGCGTGGGATTTGCTGCTCGGTCAGCATACGGGCTATCTTGGTCGGACCGTTCCCGGCAAGGCAAAGGCTGTAAATCTGCCGTACCACCGGGGCGGCTTCCTCGTCAATGATAAAGTTTTCGTCCTCGTCCATGAGGTAGCCATAGACGGGCTTGCTTGTGATGGGCTTTCCGCTCATGCCCTTAGAGCGTTTTACTGCCTTGATTTTCTTGCTCGTATCTCTCACCAGCCATTCGTTAAAATGTTCCGCAGCGGGCAAAATCATTTTCCCTGTGCGCTGTCCACTCCGTCATTGATAGCGATGAAGCGGACACCTTCTGTGGGAAAATCATTTCTGTGTACATTCCCACCTGTAAGTAGTTTCGCCCTAACCTCGACATATCCTTGACGATAACTGTCCCGACTTTCCCTGCTTCAATGTCTGCAAGCATGGCTTGAAATCCGGGTCTTTGAAAGTTCGCACCGGAATAACCGTCGTCGGTGTACCAGCGCAGATTAGAAAATCCATTCTGTTTGGCATAGGTTTCCAAAATCCTCTTTTGGTTGGAAATGGAATTGCTCTCGCCTTGCAGCTCGTCCTCATGGGACAGTCTTGGGTAAAGGGCGGTAATGAGTTGCTGGGTGGTCTGTCTTAACATAAATTCCTCCGTTTCCGACAGCCAGCCCCACTATTCCGTACCTTGATTGTACCACATGGGGCGGCTGTCTGTATAGCGGCAAAAGCGTCAAATCTGCTTCTTTACGGTCGGTAAAAATGACGGTTTTTCAATCAGGCTTATCACAGGTCAAATATCCGGCGGCGGCTTCTGCTTCCAGCACTTTCATCATCTTGTCAGCGGCGGTGTCGGTCGCCCCCTCCTTGAAAAAGCCAGACACCACAAGGATTGTGTTGCCTATCCTCGTTTCGGTCACGCAGTCCGGGCGGCGGGCAGGGCGTTTGTTTCTCTGGGTGTCGGTCATAGGCAAATCTCCTTTCCGGCAAGCAGCCGTTTCAGCTGTTCCATTTTTCCCTGTGCGGCGGCTTTCCTCAAATTCTCCCCGGTAAAGCAGAGAGGGGAACACATTTCAAGCAGGCGGTCATAAATCCGGGCGTGGGCGGTGTCCTCCGGGTGCTGCAATTCCTCCAGCGTGAGGTTGGTCGTCACAATCAGCGGCTTCCTGCTCCGGTAGCGGCTGTCAATCACATTGTAGACCTGTTCCAGACCGTATTCTGTGCCACGCTCCATTCCAAAATCGTCAATGATGAGCAGGGGGAAGCTGCAAAGGCGGGAAATATATTCGTTCCTGCCCGCAAAGCTGGCGGCAAGGTCGTTTAATATTGCTGCAAAGTTTGTCATGCACACCGGGACTTCCTGCTCCATGAGGGCGTTTGCAATACACCCGGCAAAATAGCTTTTCCCAGTGCCTACCCTGCCCCACAAGAGCAGCCCGTAGTTCCCGTCCTTTATCTGTTCCCAGCGTGCCACATATCCGGCGGCGTTCTTCATCTGCGGGCAGCTGCCGTTATCGTTGGCAAATGTCCAGTCCTGCATGGTCTTGTCTGTAAAGCCCTGCCGTTTCAGCCGTTCCACCGTTTCAGGTGGCTGCGCCGCTTCTCGGCGGCTTCCCGTTCCTTACGGGCTGCCCGCTGGCAGTCGCACTCTGACGGGTGGCGGTCACGCCCGAAAAGGTCTTATTCTCCGGGAAATAGGCTTCTTTGGGTTTCCGGCATTTGCCGCAGTATAAAAGCCCGTCCTCCCCGGTGTAATCCTCCGGCTCGGCTGTGGTGTCGGTCATAGGCAGTATGGTGTTGTGGATTGTATCGGTCATAGGCTTTCTCCTCCTTGAATGAATAGTCCGGTATGCCTTCTTTGGCTTCTCTTTGGCAGCGTCCTCCTGCGCCCACTTGTAAATGGTGGCTGCATGGTTTGGTACTGCTTCCCGGTGGAAGCGATGTGGCAGGAAAGGCGGTCAAGGTAATACTCCCACTTGCCGGGGAAGTCCTGTTCCAGCTCCAAAAGTTCTGTGTCAGAAAGAAATACATTTTTATATCTGCCATAAGCGGCGGGGCTGCCCCACTTTGTTTGGCTCTCTATTAGGTTGTTTATATTAGTTTGGTTAGGGGACGGTTTTCCGACCGTCATAAGGTCAGTTTTCCGGCTGTCAGTTGGTCGGTTTCCCGCCCTTATGAGGGGCGGTTTTCCGTCCGTCAGTTGGTCGGAAAACTGTACCACTGGGATAGGCGGCACTTTCACATACAGACGGTTGGCGGCAGAAAAGCCCGTCCGTCTGCGTTCCAGCAGCCCGGCAGCGTCCAGTTCGTTCAGTGCGCCCTTTATGGTGGTGCAGCCTTTATCCAGCATTTCCGCTATCTCTGCTATGGGGTAGACAATGTATGTCCGTCCTCGCTGTCCTGCCAGCCGTTCTTCTGCGAAAGGGTGGAACGGTCTAACAGCAGCGCATATAACTCTCTTGCGGTGTGGATAGGTCTGTTTCCAGCAGGAAACGGGGGTAAGGCAGGTAAGCGGGCAGCTCCGTTCCTGCGGTCATATAATCAGCGATAGGGTTCACCTCCTTGTGGTGTCTGTCTGTGGGTTCTGTTACGCTTTTAGGGGGCGTTTTTAAGGGAAAAGGATAAATGTATCACGCACCCTTTGACACCTCCAAAAGCCTTGATTTATGCGGGTTTGAAATGCCCTAAAGCGTGACATTTCTCCCTTTGTTTCCGCTTCCGTTTGGCGGCGTTTATCCGCTTCATGCGTCCGGCGCAGTCCGGGCAGTATTTCCCCCGGTTGGATTTTGGGAAGAAGAACGCCCCGCAGACAGCGCAGCGTTTCCGGCTTCCCCGGCGCAAGAGGGCGGCTTCCAGTGCTTCATCAAGGGCAGGACAGCGGCGGTAAACCAGCGGCAGAGCAGCGAATAGCTGATACTCTGTACACACACGCAAGGCTCGCCGTCCTCCAACAGCAGGCAGTTCCCGCTGTCATAGTTGCAGCACTCATGCACAAGGCGGCGGGCTGCGCGGTACTGGCGGTAGTCCATGCGGGGATATTACCGTTCATGGCTCTGTTCTTCTGCACTGCGGCTCGCTCCGGCGTAAAATCTGGTCGATATTGCCCTTGACAGTCTGTAAGCGGCGGTACCTCCCGTTTTGCCCGGTAATCGTTGTAGCCGCTGTTTTTCTCTTTGATAAGGCTTTCAATCTCTGCTTGCAGGGATTTATAGCTCGGCAGCTTGGAAATGCCGTTCTCCTGAAATAGCGGGCGGCTGCGTCTGCTATGATAAAGTCACTTTCATGCTCTGACGGTAGGCTGCTTTTGCTTTGGCGTTTTTCTGTTGTTTCAGCCCGTCCCGGACAGGGCGGGTCTTGAATAGGCAAGCACCTGCCGTTGCAGCTCCTTTTTCCCGTTCAGCGTCTTTTCCACCTGCTTCAACCACGCAAGGCTTTCCTGCATGGCGGCATAGGCGGCAGAACAGGCTTCGTCCAGTTCCTCCGGGAGGAAAAGCCGTACTGCTGATAGGCGGTAACGGTAGCTGCCATTTGCTTTAGGTTGTGCTTTGCCGCCCAGCGGTCATAGCCCACGCCCTTGCCCTCGGCTCGCTTGGCTTCCCGGTCAACCATGCGCTGCAAGGTGTTGTCTGCCGGGGTGGTTTTTGCAGCTTTTTCCCCTTGTAACGGCTTTTTAACTGCGGCAGGGTATTCGGGTATGGCTTTGGTCTGTTCGGCAGCTCTGTGGGCGTTCTGCGTGAGCAGGGCAAGGACAGCAGCCTTGTCAAAATCGTCCCCCAGCTTTCGGGCTGTGATAGGCTTTGTCCTGTCCGGCGTGAGGTAGGAAAGCCGCCCCCGGCTCTCCTTGACGGTCACACCCTCCCGCAGCAAAAGGGAAGAAAACTCGTCAAAGCTGCCAGCTTGGGAAAGTGCCTGCCGTATCGTCCGGCGCAGCTTCGCCTTGTCCGTTTCAAACTTGGTGGGCTTGGTCGGCTGTCCGGCGGCTTCTCTGGCGGCGTTCTTTGTCAAGGGCAAGCTGCCCTTTCTTTGCCGCCCAGTATTCCCGTTCGGTTATCCGTTCCTTGCTGCCGTTCAAGAGGTCGATTTGGTAAAGCCCCTCCCGGTGGCACATTTCCATGACTTCGCTCTTGAAATATTCCATAGCGGCGTTGGTGCAGCGGTGCTTGCAGCCCTCCAGCGTGTCGGCTGGTCTGTCCATGTAGGGCAGAAGCGGGACTTCGTAAATCCGCAGGTTGTTTATGACGATATGCACATGGATATTCCTGCTGTGGTTATGCCCGTCCGGGTGGGTGCAGATTAGGCTTGGTGTCCGGGGAAATGCTCCTTGCAGAACTGCTCGCCCAGCTCCTGCGCCCGGTCTACGGTCAAGCTGTTGTCTGTCCCGTCCCGTGGGTCAAAGCTGATGATATAGTGGTGGCTTTTCACATCTTCCCGTTTTTGGTTTTTCTCATAGCGGAGATTGGCTCGCATACAGGCAACAGCGAAATCCTCGCCCCCGCAGTTGAGGGAAGAAATGCGGTAATCCTCCCTCGGTATCAGCCGCCCGTTTTCATCAAGGGTGGCTTTCATGGTAAACTCGTCATGCTCAAATGTGAGATAGGCTTCCGCTGCGCCATAGTCGGCGTTTTTAGAGCTGATATGTTTGAATGTTGCCAACAGCGTCACCCACTTTCTGCAAGACTTCAAACTTTAGGGCAGCAAGGTCGGAAACCGCCGCCCGTACCTCCCCGGCAAGCTGCGGATAGGGACTGTGCCACTCGTTCAGCGTCCGGGCTATCTGGTTTAAGTTGCCGCCGATCCTCCCGTATTCGGCGGTCAGCTTCCCGACAGCGGCAAGCAGCTCGTCATTGATGGGGGAAACGGTTATGATGGGGCGTATGGCTGCCCCGGTTATGGCTTGCCGGATAAACTCGGCTTGGCTCATGTGGTAAGCAGAAAGCCGCTGGGCAAACTCGGCGTATTCTTCCTCGGTCATGCGTGTTTTGACTACCCGGCTGCGGTGCGGCGTGTTGTATCGTTTCATAGGTGGTTGACCTCCTTCTGTGCGTGGTGTCCTCTCACTAATAGGAGAAAACAGGGTGTGAAGCGGAACTGTTTTGAAAATCCGAAAAATATTTTGAGGGTTTTCAGCGGCGCAAGCCGCATAAGCAGGGTTTGGGAAGGCACTCAACAAGATTCGCAGGGCAAAATGAGCGATAAGCGAATTTTGGCACCTCGGTAGAATCTTGCTCTAAGAAACTGCCGGTCTGCCGCTCACTTCCTACTGCCACTTTTTCGGGAAATCGCAACCAGTTTTTTCATAAAAGGCTGCGGGCTGGCGTTCTCCTCTCTTCTGGCAAAGACTTTTCCGGCGGCTTGGTCTTTCCCAACAATAAGGCGTTTCAGAAGCTGTGTTTTGCCCGCTGCTTGATAGAAAACGGAATTTCCCTGCTCACTTATCAGTACCGATACTTCTCGATTTGCCAAAATGGCGCAAAAGCAGCAAATCTTTTCAGACTTACTGTTTCATGCCGCTATGGGGCAGCGGTTATTCAGTTGTAAAATAAAAGAGGGCGGTAGCACTTGAGCTGTCGCTCCTTGTCTACTCATCAGCAAAGGCGGACGGGCTGTCAACGACGGCGCGGAGCGACGTTCATCTTGTCGTTGACTGGCTCGGCTGGTTTTGCTATTTATCCGTCAAATAAAAATCGTTGTTTTAATTCTGAATCTTAAATTATAGACGCGGGGTAAATATTGCCCCCCGCGCCTAAACTTATAGTAGACGGTTATTTATTGTTTTAATAGTACAAATATGTGACATAACCAATAATACTAAAAACGATTATTATGCCTAATATTACAAGCAATGTAATAATTAGCTTTTTATGCCGCATATCCTTAGTCCCTCCAGTAAGAAATGCTTGTGTCGCCGTCGGAATATGCTAATAACTCCGTAGATATTTCCAATCTGAACACTAAGTCCCTCAATCGGTCCTAACTTGTAATAGAATGTACCTTTGGCATGAACTACATTACCACTAATATATGCACTCTTCGATGTTGTATCTGTCTGAACAAGCGGATTCAAATTTTAACAACAAATGCGTCATTGTAATAAATAGTAGTAATGGTACTGCCGGACACGCTATACCCGACTTCAATTCGATATTCAAGTATTTCTATTCCCAAAATATCTACGGTTGACGTACCCCACGCATCATATCTGGTAGACCTAGCTGCTCCTAAATCTGCTCCAGAAGCTACTTTCTCTGTCCGGTCATAAGTAGTTGCTCTTGTAATTCCCGGTGCAACTAAATCTCCGCTGTAGGTTGCAGGATCAAGCAAGTAGTCAATAAATTTTTCCTGCTCATCTGCACTAAGTGCTTCAAATTTCTGCAAATCCTCCGGAGATTCCTGCGCCAAAAATTCTTTATATTCATTCACGGTCAAAGCTGAATCCGGCGCTTTTTCAGCTGCAAACACTGAAACAGAAAAACTCATTACCAGAGCAAACGTCAACAGAACCGAAAATAACCTTTTAAGTTTTTTCATAAACTCACCTCATTTCTAAAGTAATAAATAATCCGTCTACTATTTATTCATTAGTATTTCACAAGGTAAGATTAAGTAATTCATGTCTTTATTATACCAGAATATTTTTGATATTTCAATTAGATTTTTTGCTTTTTTTCGGAATAATGGGCTGTTGTCTATCAAATTCTTTTGTGTTACTTTACCGCACATGAGCATCAGCGCACGGATACTCTCAACCGCTGCTTCCAGGGTATCGTTGTCTACCTCGAACGCAAGCTGGATAACATCGTCGCCATTCTTGTCATAGGCAAGGTTGTGGGTGGTCGGAGACTGTGTATGACGGATCGGGTAAGCCATTAATCCTACTAATTCGGTATGTCCTGTAATGTTTGGCATGATAATTTCCTCTTTTCTTCTCTATTTTTTATAATCAAATAAAACGATATCATTCGTTCAGCGAACAGTCAGAATCTTTCAAATGCAATATTCAATTCCTTACTCCAACGGTGCCAGCTCTAAAAATCCTCTCGCTTCCAGCACGTTCAGAATCGCACGTCCTTCCATCGTTCCCTTCATGATACGGCGGGCGCGGACAGAGTCTCCGATCGGGTAAATGAAGGTATCTGTATTGTCAAATGCCTCCTCAAGCTGTGCCAGAATCGGATTGTTGGCGCGCATTCCCAGACAGTTGAAGCCGAGGTCAAAGTTCAGATCCTCGATCGTACCATCCGGCAGCTTCACGGTAAATGCGTTTTCTTTGACTTCCTGCAGCGCAGTATTCACATACTCTTTCACACCATATTTGTCGTGTGTCTCACGCATGGAACATTTCGTGATCGGATCTGCCATCATACCAATCTGCGGGAGCATATCCACGATGATACACTTCGCGCCGCGCGGTGCGAAATACTCCACAACATCCAGACCAACGGAGCCGCCCCCGACTACAACCACTTTTTTGCCCTTGCAGAAATCATCCGGGTATTCTCCGGCTTTTACTTTCTGAATCATCTCGAAAATGGTATCAACATGACCGGCTGCGATGTTTTCCTTGAGTCCCTTGATCGGCGGAACGACTGGAACAGAACCGGTTGCGTTGACAATGATATCCGGCTTGAACTGTTTGATCTTGTCCACGGTTGCCTCGCAGTTCAGGAAAACATACAGGTTTTTCAGTCTCTTCGCACGTGCTTCCAGATATTTCGGGAAGTCTTTCATACGGTTCTTGCTTGGCAGGTCGGAGATGAAGGTGGAAAGTCCGCCTAATTTACCACTCTTTTCTAATAAGAATACGTTGCATCCAACCTCGGCTGCCGTGCAGGCTGCTTCCAGGCCGGCTGTACCGCCGCCGACTACAACTACGTTGCAGTTTTTATTGACTTTCAGTTTCTTGTAGATATCGCCCTCCGGAACAGCCGGGTTGACGGTACAGCGGATCGGGCGGTTGACGCCGATTCGGTTGCCCGCACAGCCGACGTTACAGGAGATACATTTACGGAGAATCTCTTCCTCACCGTTCTGCACCTTGCTGACCCAGTTCGGCTCTGCAATGAGTCCGCGTCCCATGCCGACAATATCGACATCGCCGCTCTCCAATACTTTCTCAACGACCTCCGGATCGCGGTAGTTGCCCGCATTGATAACCGGTTTACCAAATTTATCCTTCACGGCTCTTGCCATGTAGGAACGCCAGCCATCCGGCAGGAAGTTCGAGTCAATCTGATACTGTAAGGACGGGTTCAGACCGCAGGATACATCGTACATATCTACGTACTCATCCAGATATTCGAGGTATTCCAGTGTGTCTTCCAGCGTGTTGCCGCCCGGCACGCGCTCTTCCGCAGAGATACGGACGATGATCGGAAACCACGGACCTACATTTTTCCGCACCTCTTCCAGAACCATCTTCGGGAAACGGAGACGATTCTCGACAGAGCCGCCGAATTTATCGGTTCTTTTGTTGTAATACGGGGAAATAAACTGACTCATCAGATAAGAATGACCGCAGTGGATCTCAATCGCATCAAATCCGATCGCCTGTACACGTTTCGCCGCCTCGCCGTATTTTTTTACGGTCGTCAGGATCTCTTCCTTTGTCATCGGACGCGGAATCTCGCCGCCTGCCTTGGTCGGGATATTGGAGGAAGACACCGTCTCCATACCGGTTCTGGCAGAGGATGCAGAAGCACCCGCATGGTTGACCTGAATCGCTACCATCGCGCCATTCTTGTGAAGATTCTCGACTAACTGATAGTAACGCGGCATAAAGCTGTCGTGATCGATGCGGATCTGGCTTGTGCCATTGGAACCAACCGGATATTCAATATTGGCATTCTCCAGAATAATCAGACCAGTTCCTCCCTTGGCACGCAGGGAATAATAATTCATATGGCGGTTGCTCATCTCACCGCTCGTCTCGCCATAGTTAGTACCCATCGGCGTCATGGCAACACGGTTTTTGATCGTCATGCGCTTAATGGTAATCGGTTCAAAAATTTTCGGGTATTTGCTCTTCATGATGAAATTCTCCTTCTCCATTGCATGAGAGGCATCCCTGTGTTTGTGACACTTTTATCTTAACCGTTTTGCTTAAAAATTAACAATATCTTTCAAGTAAATTTTCAATACGTTTTTGCTATCGGTTTCCCGTTCCGCCTGCAGACCGTCCTGACGCGCCTGCTGTTTCATATATTCAATAAAGCGTTCCACCGCCGGAAGCCGGTAGCGTTCTTTCATCCAGAACATAAAAATCTGGTGATAAATGTCCAGATTTTCAATCGGATGAATGCAGACTCCCTGAGAAAGCTCCAGAATATCCGTGCGCGGCATCAGTGCGATGCCAAAACTCTCCCGCACCAGCGCGACGATCGAATATTCGTCCGGACACTCCACAATGATGTCCGGCTGAATGTTGTATTTCGCATAGAGCGCGCGGGTGCGCGTCCCCATCCAGGAGTCCTTATCGTATCCAATTACCGGATACCGGTTCAGCTCCGCAAATGGAATACTCTCCCGCTCTGCCAGCGGGTGATCCTTCGGCGTGATGATGACAAGCTTCTGGTTCGCCACCGGGAAAAATTCCATGTCATCCTTTTCCAGACAGCCGCCAAAGCCTACATCTAATTCACCCGTTTTTACCTTTTTTGCAATCGCCGGTGTGTGATTCTGCCAGAAATTAAACACAACCTTTTGATTTTCCGGCTGTTCTAAAAAGAGCTTGACCCGGTGCGGGATATAGTGACCTGCCAGCGGAAACACGTAACCGATGTCGATCTTTCCCCCATCCATCGAAATTTCCCGCATTTTCCCGACCGCTATGTGGCAGTCTGTGAGAATCCGGTCCGCGTACTCCAAAAACATCTTCCCCGCCTTCGTCAGGGTCACCCCGCGTCCTTCTTTTTCAAAGAGCGTCACGCCCAGCTCATTTTCCAGTGACGCCATCGACCGGCTCAGGGATGGCTGTGATATATATAATTCTTCCGCCGCCTGATGATAATTTTCCAGATTCGCTATCTTCTGAAAATATAAAATCTGATTCAATGTCATACCTAACGTCCCCCATCTTTATGTATCTTCGTATTAACTCTTCGCAATATCAGCCGTAAATGCATCACACCAAACTTCCATAATCGTTACTGTTCACGCATACGTGCCCAGTAACGGAATTTGCCGTGGCTTCGCATTTAAATACGGCAAATTCCTGCTGCCACCACGTTTTCTTACGGCACTTTCGGTTCCAAAAGTGCCTACCCGTGAACAGTAACCCATAATCATATTTATAACACATTAATGCTTAAAATGCATTGTTTTTTTGCTATAAAAGTATTAGACTTCGGCTATAATAATTATTAGAATAAAGGCATCAAACGTGTTATTTTTCTAACACTAAAACAGAACTTTTTATATCGGCATCTCCTTTGTGTTTGTGACAGAACATCAGCCATCATCCGCCCGGTTTCCGAAACGGCAGCCCGACAGGCGGATCTTGAATTAAGGAGAAAATCATGAACAAGAAATATCTGCCAAGTGCACTTATCATGTACTTAAACTACTTTATCCATGGCGTCGGCTGTTCGATTCTCGGACAGGCAGTCATCAAGGAAGCGCTTGCCGCAGCCTGGGGCGTTGAGGCAATGGCAATCACCGCGATTTCCGCTGCTTTAGGACTCGGACGTCTGATTGCACTTCCATTTGCCGGACCACTTTCCGACAAACTGGGACGCCGCATCTCAACCGCGATCGGCAGCGCCTCCTACGCGGTTTACCTGATTGGACTTGCTTTCGCATTCAGCGCCGGACAAAACGGCGGCTATCAAATCGCTTATGTATGTGCAATCATCGGAGGTATCTCCAACTCGTTCCTTGATACCGGTATCTATCCGGCGGTTGCCGAGATTATCAGCAGCGCTCCGGGTGTCGCTACCATGGGAATCAAATTTTTCATTGCGATCGCGCAGATGCTTCTGCCGTTCGTACTCGGTGTTGCTGTGACAACCACCGCCACCGGCATGGTATCTTACAATCCGTTATTTATCGGATGCGGTATTATTTACGCTGTTTTATTTGTACTTATTTTCCTGTTCCCGCTGCCAGATTCTGAGCAGAAGGCAGAGGGCAAATCCGAGGGACTCATCGCCAGCTTAAAACACACAAATTTTTCGTTTGAGTCCATCGCCATGATCGTGATTGGTTTCACCTGCACCGGTACCTTCCAGTTATGGTTAAACTGCGCGCAGAACTTCGCAAAAGAAAATGCAGGCTGGGCGAACCCGTCCATCATGCAGACCTACTATTCCGCAGGTACCCTGATGGCGCTCGTTGTCACCTCCCTGCTGACCCGTAAAATCAAGGATGTACGTTTCATCCTCGTTTACCCGGTTATCTGCCTCGTTACTTTGGTTGCCGTACTCATCGGTCACAGCCAGACCCTTATGATTGCAGGCGCTTTCATCATCGGCTGGGCAGGCGCGGGCGGTCTGTTACAGATTGTAACCTCCGTCTGCAACATGCTGTTCCCGAAGATCAAGGGGACCGTAACCGCACTGGTTATGATTGCTTCTTCCTTATGTAATTACACAATTTTGACTGCCGCTTCCAAAATGGCACCATCCCATGTTATGATAATGAATATCGTACTGACTGCCATCGGCGTTCTCTTAGGACTCTTTGTCAATGCCCGCTACGCGAAAATGGTGTCTCTGGCAGAAAGCGACAAATAAATATTTATTGATAAAATGAAAGGATTCTCTGATTATGAATACTATCAAAGTTAGAAATATCGAAATTGGCTCCGGCACACCGAAGATCATCGTTCCGATCGTAGGCGTTACCAAACAGGAAATCATCGACGAGGCAAAAACGTTTGATTCTATTCCGGTTGATGTGGTAGAATGGCGTGCAGACTGGTTCGAGGGTGTCTTTGATTTTGAGAAGGTAGAAGACGTCTTAAAGGAACTGCGTGCCGTTCTCGGCGAGACTCCGATTCTGATGACTTTCCGTACCTCCAAAGAGGGCGGCGAGAAATCCATCGAGCCGGAAGATTACGCAAAGCTGAACATCAAGGCAGCTCAGACCGGCTATGTCGATTTCATTGACGTAGAGATCTTTACCGGCGACGCGATTGTAACCAAGATCATAGACGGTGCACATGCTGCTGGCGTGAAAGTCATCGCTTCCAACCATGACTTCCACAAGACGCCGGAGAAATCCGACATCATCTACCGCCTGCGTAAGATGCAGGATATGAATGCAGATATCCCGAAGATCGCAGTTATGCCGCAGAACAAGAAAGATGTTTTAACGCTTCTCTCTGCCACCGAGGAAATGACTTCCCTCTATGCGGACCGTCCAATCATTACCATGTCGATGGCTGGCACCGGCGTTATCAGCCGTCTCTGCGGCGAGGTATTTGGTTCTTCCATGACCTTCGGCGCTGCCAAGAAGGCATCCGCACCGGGTCAGATGGGCGTAAAGGATCTGGAGACTGTACTGGGACTGCTTCACAGTGCGATGTAATATCTGGCTTATCCAGTTATTCGGTTACTGTTCACGCTAACGTGCCCAGTAACTGAATTTGCCGTGGCTTCGCATTTAAATACGGCAAATTCCAGCTGCCACCACGCTATCTTACGGCACTTTCGGTTCCAAAAGTGCCTATATTATACTTTTAGCCACCTATTTTTTTACTCCCGGAAATCCCTGTACCTGCGGGTACGGAGGGATTCTCCGCGAGACACTCAAGACCTGCTACCTCCATCGCAGGTCTATTATTGTTATCAAGCGGCACATCCGTTTTCAAACGTGCCTGCATAAACAGCAACCTATTATCCGTATTTACAAGGGGATTATTCATGAAAAAAACACTTCACTGGCTGGATGAAAACCTGGAAGAATTTCTGCTGGTTGTCATGCTGGCTGCGATGACACTCATTATGGGAGTCCAGATATTTTCCCGCTACGCGCTGGGACAGTCGCTGTCCTGGTCCGAGGAGGTTACCCGTTTTCTCTTTATCTGGAGCGGTTTTTTAAGCGTCAGTTATTGCAGCAAAAAATGCCTTTCTATCAAGATCGAACAGTTCGTCGCCGCCTTCCCGCGCAGAGGAAAGGCTCTTTTTAAGGTTATCAATCACACCTTTGAGCTGATTTTTTTCCTCTATATGATCCCATTTGCATACTCTTACATGATGTCCGCCGTTCACAGCGGACAGTTATCCCCCGCCTGCGGGATTCCGATGTACTATATTCAGGCAGCGCCGTTTGTTTCCTTTCTTCTGGTAACATTCCGCATTCTGCAGCGCTGGATCATCGAATTTAAGATTGCCCGCGGTGAAGATGTCTACGATCCGGCCCACCCAGAGCGCAATACACCGGAATCCTTTATCCATGCAAATGCAGATATACCGGAAACGGAATCCAATGAAATCGAATCGCTCATCGAGGCAAACACACCATCTGGAAAGGAGGAACACTGATGCCTGCTGCTCTCTTATTTGTTATCTTTGTCGTGCTGCTTGTCATCGCGATCCCGGTATCGATCACGCTCGGTATCGCCTCGGTTCTCCCTTCCGTTTTTGACCCGTCCTTCACGGTCGGCGCTAAGTATCTGATCCGCGCCATGTTCGGCGGACTGGATTCTTTTCCCCTGCTCGCCGTGCCGATGTTCGTCTTATCCGGCATCATCATGGCAAAGGGCGGTATTTCCAAGAAGCTGTTTGACGTATTTGCCTTCTTTCTTGGCAATTTTACCGCCGGTATGCCATGCGCGGTCATCGTGACCTGCCTCTTCTACGGCGCTATCTCCGGCTCTGCCCCGGCAACCGTTGCAGCCGTCGGAAGCATGACGATCCCGATTTTAAGCGCCCTCGGCTATGACCGGACTTTCTCTACCGCGATCGTGGCAGTCGCAGGCGGTCTGGGCGTTATCATTCCGCCGAGTATCCCGTTTATCATGTACGGCATGGCGTCCGGTGCCTCTGTCAGCAGCCTGTTCTTAGCCGGCGTCATTCCGGGTCTGATGATTGGTCTGCTCCTGATGCTGTATGCCATCTATCACTGCCGGCGTTACGGCGAAGATAGAAAAAATACACGCTGAAATCCATCTGCTGCACGAAAAGGGCTGTTCCGGGTGCTGCGCGAAAGCTTTTCGCCTCTTAAGCCCGGTCATCATCCTTGGCTGTATCTACAGCGGCATCGCCTCCCCACGGAAGCAGCAGTTATCTCCGTTTTCTATGCCCTGTTTGTCAGCCTGTTCCTCTACCGGACCATGAAATTCCGGGATATCCCGCCGATTTTGTGGAAGCGATCCGCACATTCACACCGATCCTCTTTATTCTGGCAGCTTCCACGGCATTTTCCAGAGTTCTGACCCTGATGCAGGTGCCGCAGGCGGTCAGCAACTTTATCCTGGAACATTTCAACAGCCCGGTCATGATCCTGCTTGTCATCAACCTGTTCCTGCTTATCGTGGGAATGGTCATGGATACAACCCGGCGATCCTGATTCTGACCCCGATCCTGCTCCCGATCGTGACAGCGATCAACATGGATCCGTCCAGTTCGGTGTGATCATGGTTGTCAATCTGGCAATCGGCTTCGTAACCCCGCCGATCGGCGTCAACCTCTTTGTCGCCAGCTCCTGACCGACGTCCCGATCATGGCGATCGCCAAAAAGCGATGCCGATGATTGGATTGTTCCTGGTGGCGCTGCTGCTGATTACGTTTATACCGGCTTTGTCGCTGGGATTGTTATAATGCTGAATGGACGCTTGGAAATGTTGAAGTTCTGAAAGATTTCATATAACGACCTGCTTCACGCTTTCAGGCTGTGAATGGAATATTTCACATATGAAATGGATGTTTTAAATTTGAAAGGATCTCCCATTATGATTTATATTTCAAACCTAGTGTCCCGCCGATGCCGGACTTCTTCCCGATTCGCTGCGGCGCTCATTTCTTCCTCGGTTCTTTTATTCGGTGCCTCGCTCGCGCTGAGCGGCTGCGCCTCCAGCAAGGAAGAACAGCGCTATTCCTGGCCACTGGCGACCGCCAGTCCGGAGGACACGGTAACGCAGCTGTTTGCCGAAAATTTGCGGAGGAAGTACATGACTTAAGCAACGGCGCAATGCGGATTCAGGTTTACGCCAACTCCACACTCGGCGGTGACCGCGACCTGCTCGAAACGTGCGCGGACGGCGATATCCCATTTGTCGTGCAAAACACCGCCCCTCAGGTTTCTTTCATGAAGGATCTCGCCGTTTTGACCTTCCATGCGTCTTTGATTCGCTGGATGACTGCCGCAAAAAGCTGGATGATCCGGATTTTACAATCTCATCAGCCAGGTGTACACCGACGGCGGTTACCACCTGCTCGGCATGGCAGATCAAGGATTCCGCATCATGAGCACAAATAAACCAGTTTACTCCTGGCAGATTTCAAAGGGCAGAAAATCCGTACCATGGAAAACAGCTATCATCTCGCATTCTGGAAAGCAATCGGCGCCAATCCGACGCCAATGACCTTCAGCGAGGTGTATATCGGTCTCCAGCAGCACACGATCGACGCGCAGGAGAACCCGTATGAGGTCATCGTCTCCAACCGTCTCTACGAACAGCAGGATTATGTGGTCGAGACGAACCACCTGCCGCATCTGATCTCCTTGATTGTCAATGACGATTTCTTCCAGAACCTGACTCCAGAAGAACAGGAAATCATGACGCAGGCAGCCAAAACCGCGACCGAGTATGCCAGAGAACAGTCCGACGCGCGCATCTTTGACCGTATCGCTACGATCGAAGCGAGCGGCACCGCGATTTTAACTCTCTCGGATGAAACGCGCGATGCCATCCGGGAGGTGGCTGGAAGCGTATATGAGAATATCCGCGAGAATATTGATCCGGAAATTTATGACGCATATATGGAGCCATAACCTCATCCTCTTTTACCGTCTGCAAAAGTTCATACAAAATTCAAAGCGGATATACCGACCATCTGGTCAGTACATCCGCCTTTTCTCATGTTTCAATCATTCCGCGAAACTTTTATCTGCCTTGCGGACAGCATCCCGTTTCGCTTCATCCTGGCACTGCGCTTCAATTATTTAGCTTCTTCTGCGTCAGCCTCTTCATCGGTCTCCGGTACATTGTTGTGAACCGCTGTGACGGTAGCAACTACTGCCTCCAGATCGGTCAGAATATCAACGTCTTTATCTTTTGCGATCGAAAGGTCTTTGACACGAATTGTATCACCAATCTCCATCTTACCAACATCAACTTTGACTTTCTCAACCAGTGCAGCCGGTAATGCGCGGTACGATACTTCTTTCAGTACCTCCTGCAGAACGCCAGTTTCTACCTTGTCGTGGTTCTCAAAGATAATCTCAGCAACGGAATGAACCTTCTCATTGCTTACCAGCGCCTGGAAATCTATCTCTACAACCTGATTTGCCATTGCATCATAGTCAACTTCCTTGATCAGGACATCGTAGACTTACCTTCTACATCCAGCATAATCTGTCCGCCCTTGGTCTCGGTCTTCAGCAGACGATCCACGTCTTTCTTTTCCATCTTAACAGGAATGGAGCCCTGAATCTTCTTGCCAAATACGTTGCCTGTTACATAGCCTTCTCTTCTGAGTCTCTTTGCCTTAACATCCATGCTTCTTTTTCAGCTTTTAAAGTAGTCATTTGTCTTTTCCTCCAAAAATCTGATCTGCGCCTTCCGCACACCCTGTGTGGAAAACACATTGTGCTTAGCAGCCCTCAGCCATGGGGTTTTGTTAAGTATCTATCTCCTTGTTACGGCTCATATTATAGCAGGGTTCTCTGAAAACGATTCACTAAAAATAAAAATATTTCGGCTTTATTTTCAGCATTTTTAAGGTTGAAATTTAGAATTTGTATATTTTTCTTTCTGTCTTTTTATACAAAAGTATCTCCCTAAATCCGCCCCGGGTTCAGGGCACACTTTTAAATCCACGCCACCGCCAGCTCCTGCGCCTGCTTAAACCCATATCCGATCGTGTCGGCACTGTGGCTGTCGGAGTTGATGAGGATACGTCCGCCGCAAGCACACAGCTCTTTTAACAGGGCTGCGGACGGGTACGGCGCACTCCGGTAGCCGCGGGACATGGCGCCTGTGTTGATCTCAAACGGAATCCCAGAGCCGCCAGTTTGTGCATCGCCGTGATCGCCGGTTCCAGATAGGCGTCTTTCGTCTCATCAAAATGTTTATATCCCTCATTAAATTTTGTCAACAGGTCAAAATGTCCGATGAAATCGCATTTTGTCCGGTCATAAATCTGAGCCTCTGCCTCGAAATACTCCCGTGCAAAGGCGTACCAGTCACCATGCCACAGCGTCTCGACTGCTTTTACCAGTTTCTCTTCCGTATCATCCACACAAACATACCCGCCATCCTTGATGAGCGCATGGGTCGAGCCGATCGCGTACTCTGCTTTCTGCACCGGTCCCAGTCCATCCAGCTCGATCCCGATATAGAGATTCATCTTTCCCGGTATTCCTCCCGGAGTTCTTGAAGTTCTTCGGTATACTGGCGAAGCTTCTCGTCGTCCATCCCGAATCCCGGCTCAAACATCGAAAATCAGCATGTCCTGAAACGCCCAAATCGGTCATTCCCATCCGGTATGCCGCCTCCACCATCTCCCGCGGCGTACTCTTTCCGTCGCAGAACGTGGTGTGGGTGAAAATCCGTATGAAGCATCGGTAATCTCCTTTCTTATTTCACTCTGTCAAAACGGTTCAGCCTCTTCACAGCTGCGGGCAAACATCCTTGCGGATTTGTCTTCAACAAAGGATTTATCGCAAACTCCGCTCCGCCATCTGCATCCGCTTTTCAAACTGCTCGTAAAAGTCCTTCTCTCCATCATACGGAAGCAGATAGAACAGTTTCATAATCAACAGATTGCGCCGTTTTCGCGCTCGGCTGCCGCAGCGGCACGGTTTTCTTCTGTATCTCCTGTTCCTCCGGCGTTCCGATGCATGATTCTGCCAAAGGTTCTGCGCCGCCTCCGTTTCCGCCATTCTTATATCTTTTAAGAAATAATGCCACCGGCTGATATACGCCTCATACCGCTTTAAATCTGGCGTATCGATCCATTTTTCACTTTGACTTTCGTCCGGTTTTCCTTTTACACTCATGAATCTGGAGAAAATACTGGAAACTTCCATTTTCATAAAAGCGCCCCAGTGGAAACAGGCGGCAGATGCCCGGCCGGTATGCATGGATCCGGCAGCGCCCTGCTTCATCAAGAAACCCACAGGCTTCATCCGCCCCGCTGGAGCGCCAGATTCGGCAGAATCTGTCCGTCCACGACGTTCCACTCCACCTTTTTCTCCTCCAGCAGATGTTCCAGCGTGTCCCCGCGCAAGGTGGTCAGACGGTACACATCATATGGATCCAGCACGATCGAATTACCCATTCCGTGGCAGCACGCCGAACAGCCCCGGCAATCATCGCATCCGACTTTTACCATATCGTCCCGGCTGTACAGCTTTCCATCTGAAATCTCCGCCATCGTTACATTACGTTCCATCTCTACTTCTCTCTTTCTGCCTCAATCCGATCTAAAATCTCCCACAAATGTTCCAGATCCGCCTCTCTGGTCGCCCAGCTCGTCGCAAAACGGACAACGGTGTGATCCTCGTCATACCGCTCCCAGAAGCTCACGGAAACCTCTTTTTCAATCTGCTCCATCCGATCATTTTCCAAGATCACAAACTGCTGGTTGGTCGGGGACTCACGGAAAACGTATAACCGCGCTGTTTTAACCCTTTCTTTAAAGCTGCCGCCATCTCTACCGCATGGCGTCCCAGGCGCTCGTACAGCCCGTCTGTAAACAGCACATCAAACTGGATTCCCAGCAGGCGTCCTTTGCCAGCAGCGCGCCTGCTGCTTGATCCGGGTAATAAAATGCGCCGGAACATTCTTCTTCTACCAAATACAACTGCCTCTCCGCAGAATGCGCCAACCTTCGTGCCGCCGATATAAAATACATCACACAGATGCGCGATCTCCGAAAGACTCAGGTCATTTTCCTCTCCCGCCAGACCATATCCAAGACGCGCCCCGTCCAGATAGAGCGGGATTTCATACGAACGGCAGATCTCCGGATCGCCTGCAGCTCCTTCCGGCTGTATAAGGTTCCGTATTCCGTCGGATGGGAAAGATACACCATTCCCGGAAATACCATATGATCATGGTTTGCGTCCGCCTCGAAATTTTGCAGATATTCCTGCAGATCCGCCGGATCAATCTTCCCATCTTTTCCGGAAGCTGCAACACCTTATGCCCGGTGTACTCGATCGCCCCGGCTTCATGAATACTCACGTGCCCTGTCTGCGCTGCCACTACGCCCTCATACGGTGCAAGCATGCTACTGATCACGGCCGCATTCGTCTGGGTACCGCCCACCAGAAAATAAACCTCCGCCTCCGGGCATCCGGTCGCCTCCTGTATTTTTCTGGCGGCACTCTGGCAGTAGCGGCATGCCATATCCCGGCAGACTCTCCCGGTTCGTCTCCGCCAGCTTCTGAAGTATCTCCTCGCAGGCGCCCTCTGTATAATCGCTTGCAAATGAAAGCATCGTAGTATCTCCTCCTGTTCTTTCTTCGAGCAAACACAATCCTGCGTTCTCGAAATTGTTTGTATTTTTATGTCCTCACCAGTGCCAGAGAAGCCCCGCATCAGCATCGCCGTCAAATTTGCTGCACTGTGAAATAACACAGGTTCCACAGACGGTTCTTTTTCATACAACCACGCCAGTATAAGTCCCATGAGCGCCGCATAAATCCCTGCGCCCAGTTTCCATGCACCAACCCGAAAATGCCGCCGACCCAAGTGCCGCCCAGAAAAAGGAGCGCCATACGCAGGCGCTCAAATATAATGCCGCGAAACAGCAGTTCTTCGGAAAGTGGGGCGGCAATGCCCATGAGAAAGAACTGCTGCCACAGGGCGCCGGAAATAAAGCGGCGGTGCCCTCCGACGCACCTTTTCCCAGAGCTGCCGCAAGCATATCCCCTGAGGCATTTTCAAACACAGAGACACCGCTTCAGCTGCCTGCCCAGTCATCCGAACCTTTGCACTGCAATATGCAGCACTCCCAGGAAAATCTCCTTTTTCTAATGCCCAGAAAATCATGTTAAACACAGCACTGAACGCAGCTGCCCCAGCAGGATTTTCCACACATCCGACACTTTTCCCAGAAATATCCACATTTCTCTTCCTTTGTCGTCATTATCTGTGGAGAGACCTGCTCTTTCATCCCGTCTGCCTCTGCTATGCGCCTGTTTTCTTTCTTTCTGGATCCTCCGCCAGTAAAATGGATAAATCACGGCAAATGTAAGAAACGACGACACGGTTCTTCCCATTTCCCTCCAGATGTCCCAGCACCTCCACACATCCGCCGATTAAATCGCTGATGACGCACGGAAAAACATCTGCCAGACGATACGCCAATCCGCTGTCTCCTGCCGTTCTTCGTCCATTTTTCTGCCTCCTGTCATCCTTTTCCTATCTGCATCTGTTTCCATGACTTTTTCAGACTTTCTACTCCACGTCTGCCTTCGCGCAGATATCCTGCAGACAGCACTTGTCACAGTACGGCTTCGTCCGCGCCGTACAGACTTCACGCCCGTGATACACCAGGCGGTGGCAGAAATCGCTGCCTTCCTCCGGTGGAATCAGCTTCCAGAGTGCCATTTCCACGCGCTTCGGTCCTTGATTCCTTCCACCAGCCCTATCCGGTTTACCAGGCGGATGCAGTGCGTATCCGTGACAATCGCCGGTTTTCCAAACACATCCCCATAATGAGGTTGGCGCTCTTTCTGCCGACTCCCGGAAGCTTTAACAGAGCGTTAAAATCATCCGGCACATGCCCGCCGTACTCGTCGCGCAGCATCTTCATACAGGCGCTGATGTCCCGCGCCTTGCTGTGTCCCAGACCGCACGGCTTCACAATCGCCTCGATGTCTTCCACCGGGGCATCCGCCAATGCCGCCACATTTGGATATTTCTCAAACAATCCCTTAACTACCACATTGACACGCGCATCGGTACACTGCGCCGCCAGACGGACACTGACCAGCAGCTTCCACGCCTGATTGTAGTCCAGCGTACAACCCGCATCCGGATATTCTTTTTCAGGCGGTCAATTACCTCTAATGCAAGCTCTTCCTTTGTCATATTCCTGTCTCTCCTATCTGCTATCCTTCACTTTTCAATTTACAGTCTGTCTTTGTAACAGCTGACACAACACTACAACCACTGCTGCATTCTTCCAGCCTCATACGAATCACCGCCGCTTCTGCAACTTTTTATTCTCATACGAACCGTATATGCTTACTCTTCTTCCGCGTCCGCATCCTTCTTCCGTTTTCCGCCGCGCCGTACCTTGGAAAGTACCGGCTTTTCTTCTTTCTGCTTCACGCGCACATAGATGATCGACAGAATCTTATTGTGCGGATTGCGCGCTGACCGAACCTCAACGGAATCAAACCGCTCGATAAACTGCTTTAACTTCGTGCATTTATAATTTCGCGGGTCAAATCCCGGCACACGCTTTGGAAGATTGTCTCCCAGCTCCGATAAATCCACCCAGCCATCGTCGTCCGCATGCGTGTTGATGATTGAGATGATCTCTTTCTCCATCTCCTGCATGTTCGGAATATTGCTGACTGCATTCGGATCGCTTTCTTTCTCTGCTTCTTTTCTGGAACCATCCACATCACTCTCCTTGCGCGTCTGCGGCAGGGACGGATTCTGCGACGGATTTTCATCGTTTAATAAAATATCCAGGAATTTAAATGTCTCACACGCCGAAACAAATGCATTCGGCGTCTTGCGCTCTCCCATGCCGATCACCGTCATGCCTGACTCACGCAGGCGCAGCACCAGCTTCGTAAAATCACTGTCCGAGGTGACGATACAGAAGCCATCCACATTGCCCGAATATAAAATATCCATCGCATCGATGATCAGCGCCGAATCGGAGGCATTTTTCCCCTGCGTATAATTGTACTGGAAAACCGGCGTGATCGCATAGTCGCGCAGGTTCTTCATCCACGCCCGCACGCTCGGCGTCTGAAAATCGCCGTAAAGGCGCTTGTATGTCGCACTTCCATAATTGCTGACCTCATCTAAAATCAGCTTGATATACTTGCCGGACACATTTTCCGCATCGATCAGTACGGCTATTTTTTTGTCATCCATCTCCTGTTTCCTTTCTCAAATACCGCTCAAAATATTCTCTGCCGCTTTCATCAGGGCGCACTTTCCTTTGAAATAAAAAGGCATCGGAACTTTCGCACGGTCGCATGATCGTGACTCTGAAAGCCTCCGGTGCCGGAATTTCTCATTTTCACACCGCCGAAACGGTCGTGATCGACAGCCGATACAGCTTATCTATAAGTGTATCACGTTCATGAGAAATCAGCAAATATTCTTTTTATTGTATTATGGTTTCACTGCATATCCGTCGTTCTCTTACATCACTGTCAAAATCAACAACAGGGTAGAACTCTCACGAATCCTACTCCAAAATTACTAACATAAAGCCAGCTACGGCTTAAACCATAGCTTAATGTCAAAGAGGAAAAAACAAACTCTTAAATATTAAAATTCTTCAACAAAAATCCTCTAAGACAATAGATATTTCACTATCTCTTAGAGGATATTTCTTCAAAACTTGTTCCTGTCTTTTATTTTTATTCCCTTTTCATACCAATTCATTACATTTCTTCTGATAAATTCCATCAGCACATTCATATTATTGGATTGATGTTTCAATCTGGTTTTTCGCTGTATGAATCATACCATTACCTCCACATACATCATCACTTCATCCCTTACTCCAAGTTTAACCGCATACTCAATCAATCTTGATAGATTCTTTTCCTTCGAGGACATATATTCCTTGATTGCTGTCTGATATAACTGAATTTCATATTTCTTTCGATCTTTAATCAAATCACAAATACATCTTTCCTTGTCATATACTTTAACCAAATTACCGCTGCTTGACGGGATTTCACAGGTCCCCATATCAAGAAATCTCTGGGTTTGCATAATGAACTTCTTTGTTTTTCTTTTTGATATGTGTAGCATTATATCCGGTAGGAACAGTGAAACAAATATGACTGTATTCTCTGTCGATAAGACCATGCAAATAAAGGGCGGTCTCGCCCGAATAAATAATATTCTTATTTCGTTGCTGAAGTACAAACAACTCATCTGGCCACACATTATCTAAGATATAAATGCCATGTGCCACTTTTTCCATATCATGCTCTCTGACGTATTTTGAGACAGATGGCTTTGATACACCTGATTCAACGGCCTTCGATGTAATCAAATACCCATTGTCTTTTTCAATTAGCGATTCCAAAATATCTGATGTTGACATAGTTGGCCTCCTTATCCTTGATATTTACTTTTGTGCTTAAATTTTATTATATTTAAGTGTAAAAGTAAATATAATCCTTATATGCTTGCAGGAGTAAAAGATAACGCAGCCGAATAATTTCACAAAAAAGCGACAATCTGATTTACATTTTGTATTTCAGGAAACTGCCGCTTCTTTTTCTTCCTTATTCTGTTTTTCTTCCTCCAACTCTCGGAGGACTTCATCGCCGTACTTATCAATCATCCGTACCAGAAAATCAATGCACCGCTCAAATTCAATATTCTGTTGCATAAGCTCCTCCCGTCATTGTTTCGATCTGAGCTTATTTTACAGAACCTACCGGAAAACCACATTGAATAGAAATTGATTGTAAATTGACACAATCACTTTAAAAATATCCGCATTTTCTTAAATCAAATATATGTTCGTGTTATGATAGATATACTCAATCTTAACTAGCTATGACGGAAAAACCAGCCTTCCAAAACTTAGAAAAGATCACTTGCTATAGAATTGTAATTTGCTTCTTCTTTGACCCCTTATAAACACAAAAGCTGAACAAACAGGATTTTTCGTCCTACTTGGCAGATTATAGTTCTCTCCTACTTCGATTCCACATTTCCTTTTGATTTGAGAAATATATAAATTTGAAACCTTCAAGCCAAATTCTTTCAGCACATAATCTTTGATTTCCTGATAGGTTGCTTTCGGCTCTGCACTGGTTGCATCCAGCTCATCCAGGTCTAAATCGATCTCTATCGTGTCATCTGGTTTTTGCTCGAGCAACGAGGTAAGCCGAGATGCTTGCATCTCGATTTGCCGACTGCCGCGTTCATCGAGACAAGTACTCTTGTCTCAATGTTGGGACAAAAGAGCTACCGTCTCCACATGCCCGCTCATCCCGAACATATCACAGCATCTCACGCGCTCCACCGCGTATCCTCTTTCATCCAGATACTTCACATCGCGCGCCAATGTGGCGGAATCGCAGCTGACATAGACTACCCGCTTTGGCTGCATCCGGACGATCGTGTCGAGGCAGACGCTGTCACAGCCTTTGCGCGGCGGATCGACGACGATGACATCGGCATAGACCTGATTTTTTTCATACTCCCTTGGAAGTACCTCTTCAGCTTTTCCGACGAAAAACTCGACATTTTCCATGCCATTTAATGCCGCGTTCCGGCGGGCATCCTCGATCGCCGGAGGGACGATCTCTACACCGTACACTTTCTTCGCTTTCTGCGCCAGAAACAGGGAAATGGTTCCGATTCCGCAGTACAGATCCCATACAGTCTCCCCACCGGTCAGCCCCGCGTATTCCAGCGCCGTTCCATAGAGTTTTTCCGTCTGCACCGGATTGACCTGATAGAAAGAAAGCGGCGAAATCTGGTATGATACATTTCCAATTTTATCTGTGATATAGCCAGGTCCGTATAAGTTTACAAGCTCCGCACCAAGAATCACGTTTGTTTTTTCCTGATTGATGTTGTAGGAAATACTGGTCATGCCAGGGACTTCTTTTAAGCGTTCCGCAAAAATATCCGCGTGCGGCAGCTTCTTTCCATTGATGACGAGACAGACCATCAGCTCGCCGTTTGAAAATCCCTTCCGAATCAATGCATGGCGAATCAGACCCTTGTGCGTCTCTTCGTCATATGGCGCAATCTGGTATTCTTCCATGATTTTCTTGATAATATCCAAAATTACCGCATTTTCTTCGACACCCAGCAGGCAATCCTCCGCTTCCACAATATGGTGGGTGCGTCCCGCGTAAAATCCGGCAATGATTCTTCCATCCTTATCGCGTCCAAACGGAAACTGTGCCTTGTTGCGGTAGCGCCACGGGTGCTCCATCCCCAGGATCGACTCCATGGTGATAGTTTTATCCACACCTTCCCCGGCACTTTTCCCCGACACGTTCTCTGCTTTCATCCCCGCATCGGTTGTCTCCATCCTTTCGGATGTATTTCTTTCAGATACATTCTCAGGCACACTCACTTCATCTGCCTGCTCCGGCAGCCGCAGATTCTCCATCCCGCCGATCCGGCGCAGGTTATTGTAGACCTTGCGCTCCTTAAAATGAAGCTGTGCCTCATAACTCATCATCTGAAGCTGGCAGCCGCCGCACTGTCTTGCGACCGGGCATTCCGGCATCACGCGGTCTTTGGATGCTTCCAGCACCTCCATCAGACGGGCAAAGCCATAATTTTTCTTCATTTTCATCGCCCGCGCCCGGATCCGATCCCCGATCACGGCATCTTTTACAAACCAGATATAACCGTCCTGCTTTCCGATCCCGGCTCCGTCCTCGCTCATATCTTCGATTGTCAGTTCAAATTCATCATTTTTCCTGATTTCCACGTTTTTTTTTACTCCTCATTTTCTTTATTTCGCATCCAGATAATGCGCCCGCTCTCCGCCAATATATTTCAGCCTCGTTCTCGCACACGTCACATGGGCGCCGCCGATCGCACGGATCGAGGTCCGCACCGGAACTGCAACCGGGCGCAGGTGCATACCGATGAAAGTGTCTCCGATATCGATGCCCGCGTGTGCCTGAATCCGCTCTACGGCTGTCGGATGATCAAATCCCGCATAGGCTGCCGTTGCAAAGGAACCGCCTGCTTTTAGCTGCGGCACGACGTTTACCATCTCCAGACCATATTTTTCCGCCGCTTCTTCTTCCACAATCAGCGCCCGGTTCAGATGTTCACAGCACTGTGCCGCCAGATAAAGCCCCTGCGACTTGGTAACTGCATACAGCTCCTCAAACACCGCTTTTCCGATCTCGGCGCTGGAATAGGAACCGATCTTATGCGATGCAATCTCGCTGGACGAGCATCCGACCACCAAAATCTGTCCCGGCTTCATATTTGCCGCACTGAGAAGTTCCTCTGCGGCAATCCGTACCTCCTGGCGCAGCTCCTCTAACTGTCCTGCTGTCTCTATTTCTTTTGAAATTCCTGTTGCACTCATCCTGCTGCCTCCTGATTTAATGCCAGAAAAAGCCGCGGACCAAACAGGCTGAGCCCGCCGCAGCTTTTCCAAAATTTTTATTTGCATTCCCTTACTTCCGGTAAAACTCCTGAATCCGATCCAGCCTCGCCGTCATGCCGCCCAGCAGCATATCCGCCGCCGCAAATGCCGCCATCGTCTCAACCACGACAACCGCTCTCGGCACAATGATCGGATCATGGCGTCCCTTGATGCTGATGCCGATCTCCTCGCCGCTCTTATTGACGGTTCTCTGCTCTGCGGCAATCGACGGGGTCGGTTTAAATGCCGCACGGAACACAACTTCGCTTCCATCCGTCATACCGCCTAAAATGCCACCTGCATGGTTCGTCGCCTTGCCGACGCTTCCATCCGCCTCCATGACAAATGCGTCGTTGTTCTCGCTTCCTGCCATCTGCGCCGCATGGAAACCCTCTCCGATCTCGAAGCCTTTAACGGCACCGATCGAGCAGATTGCCTTTGCCAGGTTCGCATTAAATTTATCAAAAACCGGTTCACCAAGCCCTGCCGGAAGACCGGCAATCACACATTCCACGATACCGCCAGCAGAATCTTTCTCCGCCATCTTCCTTTCCAGATACTGCTCTGCCTCTGCGGCTGCGGCAGCATCCGGCATATACAGCTTATTCTTTTCACATTCTGCCAGATCAAACCGATCCGGCGCCACTTCCACCGGTCCGATCGCTTTCGTGTATGCTTTTACCTGAATGTTCAAGGATTCCAGCAGCTTTGCCGCGATAGCGCCTGCTGCCACGCGTCCGATCGTCTCGCGTCCCGAAGAACGTCCGCCGCCCCGGTAATCCCGGAAACCGTATTTTTCATCGAAGGTATAATCCGCATGTCCGGGACGGTAATAACTGGCGATCTCACTGTAATCCTTCGAATGCTGATCCTGGTTCCGCACCAGCATCGAGATCGGCGTGCCCGTCGTCCGCCCTTCAAAAACGCCTGACAGGATCTCCACCGTATCGCTCTCGCTGCGCTTCGTCGTAAAACGGCTCTGCCCCGGTTTGCGGCGGTCCAGATAACGCTGAACGTCTTCCTCACAAAGCGCAAGCCCCGCCGGACAGCCATCTACGACCACGCCCACGCCTGCGCCGTGGGATTCGCCCCACGTTGTCATTGTCAGTATTTTTCCGTATGTTGATCCTGCCATTCTCGCTATTAACTCCTTCTGCCATTTAGTCTGCTTTCTTTCCTCTCGTAGGTACCTTTGTAATCACACAGCAGTTTGGCTCATTCACCGAAATACTGCGTCCGCTCATCACCAGCAGTTTCTCCTTATATTCCACCTGGAAGAAAGAAATGCTGTTACTGCCGTGGTTGATCGACGCCAGATGGTTTCCATCCGGGAAAATCGCGATATCCTTCGGGTAATCTCCACTGATCGGCAGACAGCAGAGCAGCTTCAACAGCCCCGTCTGTGCATCGCGCTCGTAGACACTGACTGAATTATCGCCCGCATTGCTGCAGAACAGATGTGTCTCGTCCTCGGACATCCGGATTGTGCACGCTGCAGTCAGCTGGCTGGTGCGCTCCGGTGCGGTCGATGGAATCGTCTGGATCTTCTCGATCTTCGGCACACGATCGCCCGTTTCATACGTGTATACGTCAATCACATTTTTGATTTCATACATCAAATACAAGAATTTTCCATCCTTGCTGAACATGAAATGTCTCGGACCAGATTCCAAATCACAGCGGATCGCGTCCACCAATGAAAGGGTTCCCTTCTCGCCATCAAACCTGTAAATCTTGACCTGGTCAATTCCCAGATCGGCTACCAGCAGGAATCTGCCATCCGGCGTGCGCTCCGCACAGCTCACATGCGGGCGGAACGTGCGCTCTGCCACGCTTCCAAGTCCCTTGTGGTAAACGCCGTCGGTCACTTCCCCGATAGAACCGTCCGGTTTCAGGCGGACCACCGTCTCCTTGCCGTCATGATAGCCGGATACGAAGATAAACTTGTCCTCCGCATCGGTCGCAATATGGCAGCCGCGCATCGCCTTGATATTTGCGCTGTTCACACGGCTGAGTGCGCCATTTTCCAGAATTCGGAACGCCACAACGCCCTCGTCCGCGATGGAATAGAGCATCCGCCCGTCATGTGAAACGGTTAAATAGGAAGAGTTGTCCACTTCCACCTCGCACCGGTAGATAAATTTTCCCTTTTTTTCATCCACATCATACACGGTAATTCCCTTTGCCTGACCGTTGTATGAGTAAGAACCCACATATGCCATATACTTATCCTGCATGAAATGTTCCTCCTTTGATCCCCCAGAACCGTTATAACGGTTTCTATCAAATTATCTGCCCCTATTTTATCATCATACCACCATTTTTGCACTCTTTTTTCACACAATTTGAGAACCCCCGGATTTTCCCGTTTTTTTCCTTGACACCTTCCCCACATTCTGTATAATAGATACTCGGAAGCAAGTTTATTATTTCTAAACAAAAAGATTAATTTTACATTCATTTTAGAATTTCTAAACTTTCATCTTACTTTTGCATGTTTCTAAAAAACGCCGGACGGATAGTTTTCCCACCCGGTTTTTATAAAAAAGAATGTGCCCTAGCGCATCCTCGCGGAGCGTTTTTTGTTTCATAGGACGCAATTTCCTATGAAACCAGGAAAGGAGGTTCCCTCTGTTGAGTATAGGAGGAAAATTAAAGGAACTGCGAATTTTAAAGGGTCTGACGCAGGAAGAGTTGGCTGACCGCGCAGAGCTTTCGAAGGGATTTATCTCCCAGGTAGAGCGCGATCTGACCTCCCCGTCCATCGCTACTTTGATGGATATTCTCCAGTGTCTCGGCACAACCATAGGGGAGTTTTTCAACGAGGCTCCGGAAGAGCAGATTGTATTTGAAAAAAACGACTATTTTATCAAGGAAGATCCGGAACTGAAAAATGAGATTCAGTGGATCATCCCGAACGCCCAGAAGAACACGATGGAACCGATCCGCCTGACACTCGGTGCCGGCGGCTCCACCTATCCGGACAGCCCGCATGAGGGTGAGGAATTTGGCTATGTTCTTTCCGGCAGCATCCTGATTCATCTGGGGAACCGGACGTACAAAGCCAAAAAGGGCGAATCTTTTTACTATACGAGCGACAAGACGCATTACCTTGAAAGCCGCTCCGGCGCGACGATCCTCTGGGTCAGCTCGCCGCCAAGTTTCTAATACTACACATTATTTTACTATTTACGGAGGAAACGCATGAGCCAGCCATTAATCGATTTACAGCATATCTCGAAACGCTTTGACGACACCCTGATCCTGGATGACTTGAGCCTTTCAGTAAAGGAAAATTCCTTTGTAACGCTCTTAGGTCCCAGCGGCTGCGGCAAGACGACCACGCTCCGCATCATCGGCGGATTTGAATCCCCAAATACAGGAAAAGTAATTTTCGGCGGCGAAGACATCACCAAACTTCCGCCAAACAAGCGCCAGCTAAACACCGTATTCCAGAAATACGCACTGTTTCCGCATATGAGCATCGCAGATAATATCGCATTTGGGCTAAAAATTAAGAATAAATCAAAAGCATATATTGATGACAAAATTAAGTACGCTTTAAAGCTTGTAAACCTAAACGGCTTTGAGCATCGCAGCATTGACTCTTTGAGCGGCGGTCAGCAGCAGCGTATCGCCATTGCGCGTGCGATTGTCAACGAGCCAAAGGTCCTGCTTCTCGATGAGCCGCTCGGTGCCCTAGATTTAAAACTGCGACAGGACATGCAGTATGAGCTGATCCGTCTGAAAAATGAGTTAGGCATCACTTTTATCTATGTTACCCACGATCAGGAAGAGGCATTGACGATGTCCGATACCATCGTTGTCATGAACCAGGGTTATATCCAGCAGATGGGTTCCCCGGAACAGATCTACAACGAGCCGGAAAACGCATTCGTTGCCGACTTCATCGGCGAGAGCAACATTGTGGACGGTCTGATGATCCACGACGAGCTGGTTGAAATCTTCGGTGCGAAATTTGCCTGCGTCGATAAGGGATTCGGAACAAACCAACCGGTAGACGTTGTCATCCGCCCGGAGGACATCGACCTCGTAAAACCGGAGGAAGGCACGCTGCAGGGCATTGTCACCCACCTGATTTTCAAGGGCGTCCACTATGAGATGGAAGTCACCACACCGGACGGCTATGAATGGCTGGTTCACAGCACGGATATGTTCCCGGTCGGCGAGAAGGTCGGCATCCATGTAGACCCGTTTGATATCCAGATCATGAACAAGCCGGCGTCAGAGGACGAGGAAGCTGTGGGCGTCAATGAATAGAAAGGAGTCGGACTTAGCATGAAATCAAACGTGAAACGGCTCTTCGCCGGTCCTTATATTCTCTGGATGATCGGTTTTACCATCATCCCGCTCCTGCTGATCGTATACTACGGTCTGACGACCAAAAGCGGGACATTTACACTGGCAAATGTCTGTTCCATCGCAACCCCGGAACATTTAAAAGCACTGCTTTTATCTCTGGGACTGTCCTTGGCCGCAACTGCCATCTGCCTCCTCTTGTCCTATCCGCTGGCATTGGTACTGCGCCGCCGCGGCATTGGGGCAGGAAGCTTTATGGTATTCGTCTTCATCCTTCCGATGTGGATGAATTTCCTGCTCCGCACCCTCGCGTGGCAGACGCTTCTGGAGAAAAATGGCGTCATCAATGGCATTCTTTCCTTTCTCCATCTGCCAAATATCGCCATCATCAATACACCGTGGGCGATCATTCTGGGTATGGTATACAACTTCCTGCCTTTCATGATTCTACCAATTTATAATGTGCTGGCAAAAATCGACGATAATACCATCAACGCCGCCAAAGACCTGGGGGCAAACAATTTCCAGACACTCATTCACATCTGGATTCCGCTCAGCATCCCGGGCATCATCAGCGGCATTACCATGGTATTTGTCCCGGCGCTGACGACCTTCGTTATCTCCAGTCTCTTAGGCGGTAGCAAGATCCTGCTTATCGGAAATGTCATCGAGCAGGAGTTCACCAAGGGAAGCAACTGGCACTTAGGTTCCGGTCTCTCGCTGGTTCTGATGATTTTCATTTTACTGAGTATGGCGCTCATCGCCAAATACGATAAAGAAGGGGAGGGCAATGCGTTCTGATGAAACATAACCGCTTAAAACAGTTTTTCCAGGACTTTTACCTGGCGCTCATCCTGCTCTTTTTATACATCCCGATCGTGACCATGATCGTTTTGTCCTTTAACAACACAAAATCGAGAACCGTCTGGGGCGGTTTTACCACCCGCTGGTATACGCAGATGTTCCAGGATTCCGCCATCATGAATGCCTTAAACAATACGCTGCTCATCGCGTTTGCGTCGGCTCTGATCGCGACCGTCATCGGCACGATCGCCGCCATCGGCATCAACAGCATGAAACGGATTCCGCGCACCATCGTCATGGGAATCAACAACATCCCGATGCTGAACTCCGACATCGTAACCGGTATCTCCCTGATGCTGGCATTTATCGCGTTCGGTATCTCTCTCGGATTTAAAACCGTGCTGATCGCGCACATCACATTTAACATTCCATATGTGATATTAAGTGTCATGCCGAAACTCAAGCAGACGAACCGGTACACCTACGAAGCCGCTCTGGATCTCGGCGCCAGCCCGCTGTATGCTTTCTTCAAGGTCGTATTTCCGGACATCGTCCCGGGTATCCTCTCCGGCTTTTTGATGGCATTTACGATGTCCCTCGATGATTTTATCATTACGCACTTTACAAGAGGTGCCGGTATGGATACCTTATCCACCCTGATCTACAGCCAAGTGCGCCGAGGCATCCAGCCGACGATGTACGCCCTGTCCACGCTGATTTTCGTGGCAGTCCTGGTGCTCCTGGTGATCACCAACTTTGCCCCGGAGAAAAAATCCACCGGCAATGCGACTGTGATTGACACAGAGACCATCAAGCGCCGCAAACGCAACAACCAGATCAAGAACGGCGTTCTGGGACTTGCCTGCACGCTGATTCTGCTTGTCGTTGGTGTCAGCACCTACAGCCGCTACACCACGACTCATTCAAACGAACTGTACGTCTACAATGCAGGCGAATATATTGATCCGGACCTGATTGAGGAATTTGAACAGGAAACCGGAATCAAGGTTACCTACGACGTATTTGAGACACTGGAAGAAATGTATCCGGTCATCGAAGCCGGCGGCGTCAACTACGATGTAGTCTGCCCATCCGACTACATGATTCAGAAAATGAAGGAAAATGACCTGCTCGCCGAACTCAACTTTGACAACATTCCAAATGTCAAAAACATTGACCCGCAGTACATGGAAATGTCCAAGCAGTTCGACCCGGAAAACAAATATTCCGTGCCATACACCTGGGGAACCGTCGGTATTCTTTATAATACGAAGCTCATCGAAGAAAAAGGACTTCCGGTTCCGACCAAATGGTCCGATCTCTGGAATCCGGCTTATAAAGGCGAGATCCTGATGCAGGACAGCGTCCGCGATGCCTTCATGGTAGCGCTCAAAAAAGACGGCTTCTCTGCCAACTCGACCGACGAAACCGAACTCCAGCAGGCAAAGCAGGATCTGATTGACCAAAAACCGCTCATACAGGCTTACGTCATCGATCAGGTACGTGACAAGATGATCGGCGGCGAGGCAGCCATCGGCGTCATCTACTCCGGCGAGATCATGTACATCCAGGATGAGGTAGCCGCACAGAACCTCCCATTCTCCCTGGAATATGTAATCCCGGAAGAGGGAACCAACGTCTGGCTCGATTCCTGGGTAGTTCCGAAAAATGCGAAAAATAAGGAAAACGCAGAAAAATGGATCAATTTTCTCTGCCGCCCGGATGTCGCAGTCAAAAACTTTGAGTACATTACCTACGCGACGCCAAACAAGGCAGCCAAGGAAATGCTGGACGAAGAAATCCAGAACAACAAAGCCGTCTTCCCAGATGCGAAGCAGCTGAAAAACTGCGAGGTTTACCGGTATCTTGGGGATGAGGCGGACGAGCTTTATAATAGTTTGTGGAAAGAAGTTAAGTCGGATTAAGGGACTTACTGCGTTATTCAAACATTCTGTTAAAGATAGAAAAAGGCGATACCTGGCTATGAAAACCAAGTATCGCCAATTTTTCTTGTCGCACTCCTGTACGGCAGCTACCCTATGTCAGTAATGTTCTCGTACTGTCTTATTGGGAACTTCCCTTCTGCTGGTTCTTTTCTTGATAGAAATTTCTTCTATCTATCCATAAAATTAAATATACATTTATATTGATTTTTCAATTCTAAGCGCTATACTATCTCTAAAAAAGGAGGTCACTCATGAAAATTGCAGTCCCTTATGAAAACGGAGAAATCTGCTCCCACCTGGCTCAGGTGAAAGAATTTTTAATTTTTGATGTAGTTGACGATGAGATTATTTCCACCAAAACCGTGAAACAGACCTATGCAAACGATCCCGGCGCGCTGGTCGAGTTTCTGAAAAAAGAAAATACTGCCGTCCTCCTCTGCGACGCCCTTCCGATCCCAATGATGATCGCCCTGCGCGAAACCAGCATCCAGGTTCTCGGCGGCGCCAAAGGCGCTCCTAAAGACCGCGTCGAAGACTTCTTAAACGGAATGCTTCACTTTGACCGGAGCGGAAATAACGGACCATCCTGCGGCGTCCACCTGCCGGACAACAATAAAAATGGCACTGACTCCGACGCCGAATGCGACGGAAATATCAGTGCCTGTGGGACTTGGTGCCACTAATTCCTGTTTCATCTGAGACGTTGATGACGCACGTGTGGGACAGAATCCACCTTATTTCCACTGGAGGCGATGCAGATGCCCCTCCGTATTCATCTTCTCAAACCCATTCTGCCGCAGCGCCTCATACAGAATGATCGCCACCGAGTTTGACAGATTCAGAGAGCGCGTCTCACCCCACATCGGGATGCGGACGCAGCGCTCCGGGTCTTCGATCAGGAGTTCTTCCGGGATGCCGCGGCTTTCCGGTCCGAACATGATATAGCAGTCCGGATCGTAGTGAACGTCCGTATACACCTGCGTCGTCTTCGTGGTCGCCATATACGGGCGCGCGCCCGGATTCTTCTCCAGAAAATCTTTAAAATCGCTGTAAACTGTCACGTCCAGATGCGGCCAGTAATCAAGACCCGCTCTTTTTACCATTTTATCATTCAATTTAAAACCGAGAGGCTCGATCAGATGAAGCCGCGTGTTCGTTGCCACGCAGCTTCGTCCTATATTTCCTGTATTCATCGGCATCTCCGGTTCATAGAGTACAATATTTAACATCTTTCTTCTCCATTTCCGGTCTTCCTATTTCATTGCAGCAGCGCTGCATCTCTATCTTTTCATCACCGCCGGCAAAACTTCCTGCAAGTTTGCCCTATTCCAAAGCGATTTCTATCCTTATGCCAAAGCAATTTCTACGCTTCTGTCTCTCCATCCAGCCGTGCCACAAACCGCTTGATGCGCTCGATCGCCTTCTGCAGATCCTCCAGCGAATACGCATAGGAAACACGCAGATAGCCCTCGCCGCAGTTTCCAAACGCGGTGCCCGGCACAAGCGCCAGCTTCTCTTCCTGTAACAGGCGGTTTGCGAATTCATCCGAGGTCATGCCAAACCGTTTGATGCACGGGAACATATAAAATGCTCCATACGGCTCGAAACAGTCCATGCCAAGCGCCCGGAACTCTCTCAAAAGATAGCGGCGGCGCTCATCGTAGGCTTTCTTCATGCGGGCAATGTCCTCATCGCCATTCCGCAGGGCGTCAACCGCTGCATACTGGCTGGTGGTCGGCGCACACATAATCGCAAACTGATGGATTTTCAGCATCTGTTTTAAGATAAGCGCTGGAGCTGCCGCATAGCCGAGACGCCACCCGGTCATCGCATATGCCTTGGAAAATCCGTTGATCAGCACCGTGCGGTCACGCATCCCGGAAATCTCCGCGATGGAAACGTGCTTGCCGCTGTAGGTCAGCTCGGAATAAATTTCATCACTCAGCACAAACAGATCCTTCTCCTCAATCACCTTCGCGATCGCCTCCAGATCGGTGCGGTTCATGATCGCGCCCGTTGGATTGTTCGGGAATGGAAGAATCAGCACCTTTGTTTTCGGTGTGATTTTCTCCAGCAGCTTCTCCGGCGTCAGACGGAACTCATCCTTCTCCTCCAGCTCGATAATGACCGGCGTACCGCCCGCCAGCACCGTACACGGCACATAGGAAACGTAACTCGGCTGCGGAATCAGAACCTCATCGCCCGGATTGAGCATCGCGCGCAGGGCGATATCAATCGCCTCGCTGCCGCCGACCGTTACCATCACTTCTGTATTCGGATCATACTCAAGGCGCTGACGACGTTTCAGATAATGGCAGATCTCCTGGCGCAGTTCCTTTAAACCAGAGTTCGACGTATAGAAGGTACGTCCTTTTTCCAGCGAATAAATGCCCTCTTCGCGGATATGCCACGGTGTATCAAAATCCGGTTCGCCCACGCCCAGGGAGATCGCGCCCTTCATCTCGCTGACAACGTCAAAAAACTTCCGGATTCCGGACGGCGGAATATTTACAATCGTATCTGATAATGGGTTTCTCACGGAACAATCAACATCCTTTCATCCTGAGGACCGTCGCAGAGAACGGTACCATGGTCTTTGTATTTTTTAAGAATAAAATGGGTCGCGGTACTCAGCACAGAATCGATCGTGGAAAGCTTTTCTGCCACGAACTGTGCAACTGCACGCATGGTTTTCGCCTCGATCATAACGGTAAAATCATAGCCGCCGGACATCAGGTATACCGAAGTCACCTCGCTGTACTGATAGATTCTCTCGGCAATCTTGTCAAAGCCCATCTCGCGCTGCGGCGTTACCTTTACCTCGATCAGCGCAATGACCTTCTCCTCATCTGTATTATCCCAGTTAATCAGGGTATGGTAACCGCAGATGATATGTTCATTTTCCATTTCGGCGATCTCCGCCGCAACCGCAGCTTCATTTTCCCCGAGTAAATCCGCCAGCTCTTTGACGCTGATGCGGCTGTTTTTTTCAATGACCGCTAAAATTCTCTCTCTCACTTTACTACCTCCTGTTAATGGGATTTTTGTAAGTCTTTCATTTTATCTATCTCATCCGGTTTTGGCCGGTCAAGAAAGCTATGTACTTCGCCGCTGTAAATCTCGCGTCCGATCGCGGTGCGCGTCCGACCGATGAGCGCCGCCGGAATGCCCTCTCTCTCCAGATTCTTTAGCAGTTTCGGACCGCTGGACGCCGTCAGCAGAATGCAGCCCTGCGACTGTAAACGGTATGGATTGAGGTCAAATACCTCGCAGACCTCCACCGTCTCCTGGCGGATCGGAAGTTTCCTAAGATCCATCTCAAATCCGAGTCCGAATCCATCAAAAAAATGCCACAGCGCTGCCATGACGCCGCCCCCGCCCGCCGGATACCACGCAGATGCGCCGAGACGGGTCAGCACTTTCCGCTCTTTATGTGCAGCAAATGCCTCCAGAAGCGGAGACGGATTCCATTTCTCATAGAGATTCTGGCATTCTCTCACATACCGTGCAGAAAATCGGTTCAAAAGCGCCGCCTCGCCGCTTTTTGCCGCCATCGAGGTACCAAGAAGCGCGGTGTAACCGACCGCCAGAAGATCCTGCTCGGCTTTCATCTCCCCGTATGCCTCGAAAATTTCATCTTTTATGTTCATTCTGATTCCTTTCCCAGCTTCACATTCAAGTACAGTAATTTTCTGCGCTTACCACGCCATGTTACCACAAATCTCTGCTCTCATACCATCACTATATATGATCCGATATAAGCTATCACTCCATCGGCGGCGCTGCTTCCTGCGCCGGACCGGCTGGTCCCTGCGGCTGTGCCGGGGTCGGCTCCTGTGCTGCCGGTGCTTCCGTCGGTACCGGAACCGGATTTTCCGGCTGTGGTGTCTCAGGCTGCGGTGTCCCAGGCTGCGGTCCAGCCGGAACCGCCGGTGCCGCAGCTGCAACGGCCGGACCTACACGGTAGATTGCCTTCGATGCCATATAGGTATCCGTCTGCAGCAAGGTTTTCTCCGTCTCCACGCCGTCCACGTAGACGTATTTCCAGAGCCGTGACTGCAGCCCATAGTGCGCCGACTGTTCCTTCACCCTCGCACCCGGCTTCAAAGATGCGTCCACCTTTGTGATCGGCTCGCCCGGATCCTTCTTCGACAGTGTCTCCGAAACGTATTTGATCGTCCGGTTTGCCGGCCGTGTCTCTTTTCCATATATCGTAAATGAAATAGTCCCGCCGTTCACTGCCCCTTCCATATAGATCGGGGTATCGTATGGATTTTTAAATTTCAGGTCCTTATAAGTACCCGCGATCGCCGAATCCTGCGATGCTGGAACGTAAGTAACAATCATCGAATGATTCTGGCGCTGGGTGATATCCATCTCCGCCAGAAGCGCTGCATTGTAGAGCGTCGTGCAGATCTGGCAGGCGCCACCGCCGACCGTATCGACTACCTGACCGTTCGCATAGGAACCTGCCGATGCATAGCCATTTTCCACCGTAAATGGGGTCAGCCATGTATAAGCCGAAAATTCTTCTCCCGGCATCAGAACCGTGCCGTTGATCTTCGCCGCACCGTTCCGCAGATTCTTGGAACGCGACACATTTCCCGTGTTGAATCCGGTACTGAATGTTCCAAGTGCATCCTGAATCGTAGATAATGCCTCTGTCGTGCGGGTCGGCTCTGCATTTTTGACTGTTGCATCCACCGAAACCGGTTCCGAAAGACCGCCCGCGAGCGCCTCATTCAGTGCTTTTGTCGTCGCATCTATGTCCACTTCCTGTCCCGCCGAAGACTGGCTAACCTGAAAGACTCCATTTTCATGCGTGATCACAGCGTCCTGCGGCGCTGTCGTAAATTCCGCGCACCGGGTCTGCACAAACTTGGCAACCTTCGCTTCATCGACCGCTGTCTCAATCTGCAGATCCACGCCGGACTGCTCTAATTCCTTCTGATTCAGATACCGGCGCAGAAGATTTCCGCCGGAAAGTTTCTCCACTTCCTCATCAATCTCGTTCTGGTTGACCCAGGAAAATCCCAGCTCCGCCGCCGTCGTCTGAACCTCATGACCTTCTACCCGGATCGAAATGGTCTGATTTTCCATCTCCCCGATCGATTTCTCAATCGTCTGATCCGCCTCTTCCCGTGTCATCCCGGAAAGATCAAACCCACCGACCTGAAAGCCTGTGGGAATCGTCCCCGCTGACGCGGTGCCCGTACCGGCTATAAGCAGTCCCATCACTGCCGCGCCGCATACGCCTGCCATCCAATTTCTTTTTTTCATCATCTACCGAACCTTTACATCATAAGACCTGCCAAAATGGTTCCCGCTACCATCGCTACTACTACGATTATAATAACAACCGCTGATACGATCTGGCGTGTTTTCTGATTTGAAAATTTAAACATATCTCTCACCTCTTCTGCATTCTGCCATGCTGCGCGATAATCTGATCCGTAAGTCTCGAAATCTCATTTTTCGAAAGCGAATCAATCTGCGCAGATAAATTTATTCTATGATATTTTAGTAATTCCCGCAAGACTTCTTTTTGCTTTTTTGACGCGGGCTGTTCGCGTTTTACCTTGTAAATCAAAGGCTGCGGTGCAAACACCTCCGGCACTTCCAGAAAATACCTGTTTTTAAGCTCCTGATACAGATGGTGCGCCGCCAGCGCATCCGAAAGCGCCCGATGGCTCTCGCCCGGATCCACCGCAAAATACCGGCACGCGGCTGCCAGATTCTTCTTTTCCTCCTCCGGCATGAAATGGCGGCAGATTTTCAAGGTATCAAGCCCCGCGTGCTCAAATGTATACTTCCGGTTGACCGCCGCCCGCTTGAGAAAGCTGAAATCAAAGATAACATGATGCCCCAGAAGCGGCAGCTCCCCGCAGAATGCCAGAAGTTCCGGCAAAACTGTATCCAGCACCGGCGCATCCTTCAAATCATCGTCACAGATTCCCGTCAGCTCCCGGATGCGCGCATCCAGTTCCCGCTCCGGGTTGACAAACGTCGAATACGTCTGCACCACGGTTCCATCTTCCACCCGCGCCGCGCCAATCTCGATGATCCGCTCGGTTTTGGGATTTAACCCTGTTGTCTCCAGGTCAATCGCTATATAAGAATTGTCTGTTTTTTCCATTTTATTTATCCATCGTAACTGTTCAGTACCTTCACAGTCACGCGCAAAAATCCATTAAAAATTGCCTACGGCAATGGGATTTTTGCCTGCTGGCCCATGTTTTCGTACGGTCAGCGCAGTAAATGCACAGACCTACTGAACAGTTTACTATCCATCTAATTTAAAATATGGCTGTCCTATATTTCTTCTCGTTCGCAGATGTTGAGACTGCCGCCATCCGCAATTTCTTTTTCCTGTTTTTCTCTGGAAAATCCCATTTCTCACTATATTTCATCCTGGGAAATGGAAAATGCCGCCGCATTGCCAAACAGAGCATCCCGGTTTTTGTAATCAAACAGCACAAAGCTTCCGTCTTCCATCCGCTCTAAATGCGCCATTTTCGCCATCTGCCTGGAATCGTATGCCTCGTAGCCCTTCAAATAACGGCGTTCCTTCGCCTCGCGCATGAAAAACTGCTTCGTCTCGTTCTTCCACTCCGACGGATCCGGTGCAAAAGATGGACGGCTCTTGACGTTTTCACGGAGGTAGAGGTCATACATTAAAAGATCCTGATAGGATGTCTCATTGATAGAAAAAATTTCTGCCCGCTTCCTCCATTTCTGAATGAACCTGTATAAAATCTCATACCGCGCCAGCCGGTTATGGCTCACGCCATTCAATCCTTCATCCTCATAAAATGCCGCCAGGCGGTCATACAGCTCAAACGCATCGCCCCATTCCTGCGACAGCCATTTCATCGTGCGGCGGAACTGCCCGCTGTTGTAATAGACCTCGACCATCTCTTCCACACCCTTGAGACGGATCACCTCTTCATAGGAAAGCCAGTTGGTTCTAAGCACCTCATACGGCGGCTTGCTCTGGCTGAGCAGACCGTATTTCTGCTTCATTTCTTCCATATAGGAACCTTTCAGCACCTTCAGAAAGCCGATCTGAAGCTGTTCCGGCTCCATTTTGTATACATCGTTGAAGGAACGATGAAAGCTCTCGATATCCTCATACGGAAGCCCCGCAATCAGGTCGAGATGCTGATGGATGTTGCCAAAGGTGTTGACCTGCGCCACACGGCGCGCCACCTTGTCTAGATCCATCGTCCTCCGGATCTCCTTCACAACCACCAGGTTCGTCGTCTGCACACCGATTTCCAGCTGAATCAGCCCCGGACGCATCTGTTTCATCAGCGCCAGCTCGTCATCATCCAGAAGATCCGATGAAATTTCAAAATGGAAGTTGGTAATTCCATTATCATGTTCCAGCAAATACTGCCAGATCGCCATCGAATGGCTCTTTTTGCAGTTAAACGTCCGGTCTACGAACTTCACCTGCGGTACCCTCCGATCAAGGAAAAACTGCAGTTCCTTTGTTACCAGCGAAAGGCTGCGGAACCGCACTTTTTTGTCAATCGAAGACAGACAGTAACTACAGGAAAATGGACATCCACGACTGCTCTCGTAATAGATAATGCGGTGTTCCAGCCCGCTTAAATCTCCGTAGGAAAACGGAATATCGTCCAGATTCATGAGCGGTGCCGGGCAATGGACCTCGATGGTGCCATCCGAACGGCGTAGGACAATGCCTGGGAGCTCTGAAAAACAAACATCCGTCCCGCCCTCACACGCCTCCACCAACCGCGTAAAGGTCTCCTCGCCTTCGCCCTGCATGATCAGCTCGACCTCCGGCAGCTCATCCATCAAGTGAACCGCGTCATAGGAAGCCTCCGGACCTCCCAGCCAGATGCGGACCTGCGGAAGAACCTTTTTCAAATCGTGGATCAGTTCCTTCACGTAAACGATATTCCAGATATAACAGGAAAATCCCACCACATCCGGTTTTCTCCGGTAAATATCCTGCAGAATCTGATCCATCTGGTGGTTGATGGTGTACTCGCCGAGATCAATCTGAATTTCTGCTGCCCCCGAAGCCATTTTCATTCCAACCGTCTCTTTTTCAGTCGGAACTTTCACAGCACCAGACATTCCCGCAGCCGCACCCTGTTCATCCTTCTGTCCCAGCCCCAGCCGCTCCATCGCATACCGTCTCAGGCTGTAAATTCCCAGATTTGAATGTATATATTTGGCATTAATCGCCGCCAATAAGTACCGCATCGTCTCACACCTTCAAAATATGATAGCCAGCCGCCTTATTGAGCCGGTTCATAATCGCCCGTCCTAAATTGTCTTCCGAAAATCCTTCGGAAAAGATATATTCCGCGCCGCGATCGTCGAAATCGCGCAGAACTGCATACAGATTGTGTGCAACAGTCTCCTGACGCGCCCGCGCACCGATGCTTTCCAGCATCCCCGCCGGGTAACGGTCTTTCGTCTCGTCCGTGCAGATAATTCCAACCTTGCGTCCTTCTGCCAGCTTTTCGCCTGCCAGGCGGTTGATCGTCTCCACAACTGCCTCCGTCTCGCCCTCGACCAGTGTCAGATCGGCTTTCGGTGCATAATGGCGGTATTTCATTCCCGGTGCTTTCGGGCGCACATCCGCACTGACCGGTCCTAAAATCGCCGGATCAATGCCGACTTCCCCGACCGTTTCACGCAGCATCTCCACGGTGATCGCACCCGGTCTTAAAACCATCGGCATTTCCTCCGTGACATCCACGATCGTCGATTCCAGACCAATTCCAACCGGACCGCCGTCGATGATCGCATCGATCTTTCCGTCCATATCCTGAAGCACGTGATCAGCGCGCGTCGGGCTTGGGCGTCCCGATGTATTCGCACTCGGAGCCGCGATCGGCACGCCGGACAGACGGATTAACTCTGCCGCGATCGGATCAGACGGCATCCGGATTGCCACCGTGTCAAGCCCGCCGGTCGTTCCATACGGCACGATCGCGCTCTTAGGAAATACCATCGTCATCGGTCCCGGCCAGTATGCCTTTGCAAGCTTTTTGCCATTTTCCGGCATATTCGATACCAGCGGCGCGACCTCCTCCAGACAGGACACATGCGCGATCAGCGGGTTGTCAGACGGGCGTCCCTTTGCCGCATAAATCTTCTTCGCTGCTGCCTCATCCAGCGCATTCGCGCCCAGACCGTACACAGTTTCCGTCGGAAATGCCACCAGACCGCCCGCGCGGATGATCTTTGCCGCCTTCTCAAGCACCTCCCGGTCATGCGCCGTAAAGTCCTTTGGATTTTCTATCTTCCACATCTGGGTATGAAGTTCTTTTTTCGTTTCGTTTTGCATATTGACTCTTCTTTCTACTATCTCACAATGAATACATCTATCTTCCGTACTAAGCTCGAAAACACCTCGCTAAGTACTCCTAGTATACACAAGATTCCTCGCCAGTTCAAGGTTTCAGCGCCCATTCAGATACTCCATAATCCCCATATGCAGCGTATATGCCACGCGGTCCTGGTATTCTTCTGTTTTCAGCAGTGCCGCCTCTTTCCAGTTAGACAAAAATCCGCACTCGACGATGACAATCGGACATTTGACGTGGAGCAGGAGGTAATAGCTGTCATTCGGTTTGGCTTTTCTGCGGTTCTGGTCTCCCAGCGCATAGTCAAAGCGCTTCTGCAATATCTCCGCCAGCCGTTTTCCCTTCTCCGACTTCCGGTAATAAAATACCTGAGCGCCGGATACGTCCTCCTGGTGATAGCTGTTCTGGTGGATGCTGACGACCAGATCGGCGCCGGATTCCTCGACGCGGGCGCAGCGGTTTTTCATATCGGACATCTTCCGGCTTCCCGCTGACGTATCGTAGAGTCCCCGGTCATCCTCCCGGCTCATCACTACCTCCACATCCGACTGCTCCAGATACCATCTAAGGCGCTTCGCGATTGCCAAATTGATGTCCTTTTCCAGGCTTCCGTCCACACTCACCTTTCCCGGATCAAAATCCCCATGCCCGGCATCCAGGAACACCACCGGCTTTTTCTTTCCAAGCACAGCGTCCGCCCCCGCTGATGCCAGCCCCGCATACCGTGCCGCCAGAAAGACGCCGCAAAATAAAAGAAGGCAGACTGCCAATTCCACTGACAGCCGCCTTCGCATTTGTTTTAGAAACGGGTGTGTTTCAAACCATTCGTTCAAGTGCACCGCTCCTGATGCATTCTTATGATATCTATATTCGCCTTGTTCGCGGCATATCCCGCTATTTTCTAATTCTAATCCCGGCTCCTACTGCTGTGCCTCCGCTACATCCTTAAACCCAAGTCCAAAAATGCCCGAGGTTTCCTTCACAATCACAAACGCATTCTCATCCGTCTCCGCAATAATGCGTTTTAAACGATTGAACTCCGTTTTGCGGACGGTACATAAAACCACCGTCATATCCTCGCCGCTGTAGCCGCCCTTGCCCGGAAGCAGCGTTACCGTACGGTCAATTTCCTTGATGACACGTTCTGCGATTTTCTGCGGGTATTTCGTCACGATCGACGCCTCGCTTCCGGCGTCATTTCCGTAGATGATCATGTCGATGACCTTCGTCTGTGCGTACAGGGAAATCAGTCCAAACAGCGCCGCATCGACATTTCCAAAGACGAAGATCGAGGTGGAGAGAATGATTCCATCGATCATCATCAGGGCACGCCCGATCGAGATATGCGGATATTTCTTCTGAAGCAGGTAGCCGACCACATCGCTGCCGCCCGTCGTCGAACCGGACAGAAAGATGAACGCCATGCCGACGCCGACCAGAATGCCGCCGTAGAGACTTCCCATAAGCTGGTCTCCCATATAAACCGGAAAGACCGGGGCGATCACGTAGTCAAGAACCACCGAACAGATTCCGCACGCAAGCGCCGTCCGCAGCGCAAAGGCACGGCTCAAATGAAACCAAGCCAGTATTAAAAGCGGCACATTGACCATCAGTGTCAGCCGTCCGACCGGCAGGTTCGTCACATGGTTTAACATCAACGCCACGCCTACCGCGCCTCCCGGCGCAATGTCCGCCGTCTCAATAAAGCTGTGTGTGCCGATACTGTAGATAACTGCGCCCAGAATCAGATATAAAAAATCTTTTACAGAATATTTTCCAATGTATTTCTCCATTTCTGCATTTCCTCCTGTTATTCTGTCTGAGCGTTCCATCCTTTCCGGGCTGATTCTGCTGGTTCTGCTTCCCGCATCGTCCTCAATTTTCCGTATCTATCCTCCATCGCTCAGATTTCTTTTTCCTGTTTTTCCTTCGCCTTTTCGCCCCGCAGCTGGCTCGCCTTTCTCTGCAGCGTCTGCCTCGGCACATCCAGAATCCGCGCTGCCTCAGATATATTTCCGTGCGCCGCCTCCAACGCCTGCCAAATCAGTTTTTCCTCATAGGCAGCCACCGCCTCACGAAGCGACGAGCAGAGTTTTGGAACTTCTTCCAGGCTTTCCGGCGTCTTTTTCCTGTCCGCCTGCTTTTCCAGCAGAAGCTTTCCCTTGATGTCTTTATACTGGAGCAGGGCGCTCGTCTCGTCCACCATGCTCATGCCGTAAACGATCACGTGTTCCAGCTCCCGGACATTGCCCGGCCAGTCATATTCTTCCAGTTTTTTTAGCAGATCCTTTGACACATACTGAACCTGCTTGTGGAACGTGCCATTGTGTTTGTTTACATAAAACTTGACAAAATGTCCAATATCCGCCTTCCGTTCCCGCAGCGGCGGAATCCGGATCGACATCATGCTCAGACGATAATAAATATCGCGCCGAAGCTGTCCTTTCTCAATCGCCTCAAGTGGTTCCACATTGGTCGCCGCAATGATCTTCACATTCGTGCGTTTCGTCTCACTGCCGCCCAGGCTGCGGAAACTGCCGTCCTGCAGAACCCGCAGAAGCTTTGACTGCAAAACAGAGGCATCGAATTGATCTCGTCGAGAAACAGTGTTCCGCCGTCCGCCAGCTCAAAGAGTCCCTTATTTTCCATTGCCCCGGTAAACGCGCCCTTGGACGTTCCAAATAAGATACTTTCGAGCAAGGTATCCGGCAGCGCCGCACAGTTCTGCGCGATAAACGGTTTATCCCTCCGTTCACTGGCATTGTGGATCGACTGTGCAAACACCTCTTTCCGGTTCCCGTCTCCCCATAGATCATAACCGGCAGATCGCACGCCGCCACCACCGGTATATAGTCTCTGGCATTTTTCATTTTTCATCCACTGCGATGATATCTTCCATCGTAAAAGATGCGCCGCTGTGTTTTTCAGCTTTCCGGCACCGCCGACCGGGATCTGTTCCGAAGTCAGTTCCACACTCTCCGGCTCTTCCTCGCCGTCTGTCATCTCCTCCATCGACAGATCGATCGCGCCCACCACGGCGCGCCCGCTCTTGATCGGAATCGAAAGAGAGCTGATATGGATGCCCTCCTGCCCCTTGGTCTGCAGCAGCTGGTTTTCCACGTAAACCGGCAGTCCGACCTCCATCGCCCGGATCATGCTGCTGTTCTTAGCGTTCAGGTTTTCAAATACATCGAAAAATTTTGTCCCACCAGCGCCTGGTAAGCTTCTCTCTTTCCGGTTTGAAAATTTACTATTTAACTTTGCTGAAAACAGAATCTCGCCATCCAGGTTGATGATCGTGATTCCGTCAATATATCCTTTTCCATGAAATAACTGTCTTAAAACTCCATGCATTTCTCCCTGTCTGAAACACCGCTGACCGGAATCACGCGCCAAGTCTCACGGACGTTCGACTTGAATCTGCGTTCATCCGGCCTGACAACGGTGTTATGTTTACACCTGTTCCAAGTGTATCAGAGGAAACAGGCAAAGACAAGTTTATCCGATCTCCTCCACACCTGGGCGATCCAGCGGAAGTTTCAGCCACCACCATTTAAATACGATATTTGCGATGATGCATGCTGCCATGATTACCAAATAGATGCCGATAAACTTCCAATGGCTGCCATTTAAGAGCATCATCGGTCCCATCGACCACGCAAACATCTCTGCCGGAGTTGTAAACGGCGCTGCAAATGCAGTATCGTTCAGCGTCTTGGAGCGGTTTTCCGGATCAACGATTCGAAGAAGGATGAAGCCGATCGCAAAAACGCCCGTTGAATAGCCAAATACGAAGATCGCGCGCTCAAACCAGCTGCCGCGGTTCATCGCCGGACCAAAGAACATCAGAGTTGCCACTACGATTACAATACCGCAGAGCAGAAGAAGTGCCAGCGGAGCTGCATATTTAACGATAACTGCCAGTTTGATGGAAGCGATTCCGAAAAACACCAGATAATCCGTCGCAGTACCGGAGATACGTCCCACTACATTTTCATCAATATAATCACCGACGCCGACTTTTCGGAAAACGAGGAACATCACGATCGCGGTCAAAAATGCCATCAGGTAATTCGGCAGATCCAGACCGATCGCTGCATAGATTCCCTTGCTGAGTCCCACACCGATACCGGATGCGATCAGCATCACTGCCAGATGCCATGCCAGCGGATCCAGGACGTTGGATGAAATAGTTTCCTCGCCCATCGACTTGCGCTCATTTTTGGGCACCAGACCACAGCGCAGATCATCGGAGATCTGATTGAAGCCTTTCATATATTTGGTCCAGCCCTTTTTCGTTCCCAGCTTGATGAAGAACAGACCGCCAAAGATACCCGATAAAATACCAACAGTTGCACAGGTCATCGCGATATCCATTGCATCCAGATCACCCAGTCTCTCAAACGCGGTACCAACAGCCGCTGCCGTTCCGTGTCCGCCGGAGAAACCAGCTGCCAGCAGCAGACCGAAGCCATAGTTAATGTTCGGGAATAATTTCGAAATTACTAAAATACTAAACAACGGTGCCAGTGAGAACTGAATCGCCTGTGCCAACACTTTATAGGAAAAATAAGAACCAATCCGGTCAATTTCCGCTTTAAAATCTTTCTTGTTGAAAGAAAATCCATTAATTCCGACACCTGCGAAAATCAGGATAATCAGAACACTTGCATAAGAACCAATATTTTCAGAAAACGGCAGGATTCCCAGTCCCTGCGCCCCGAGTGCCAGCGCGATAAATCCGGCAATCATGCTTGGCGGAATGAAAAATTTCTGTACCAACGGCACTTTTGCACGTAAAAGCTGACCAACCGCGATAAAAAACGATGCGATCGCAAAGTCCACTAAAATGTCTGTAACACTCACAGATACCCCTCCTATTCTTCTGTATCAAATGCGCCTCCAGCTATTTCCCATACGGAAGCGCTTCTATTCTCCCCTCAAATGGCAGAGCGCTTTTCATCCGTATCCCCATACGTTTCACGAAAAGCGTTCTGCCGGTATCCTTTATCTGAAAAATCACTTCTCTAATTTGATAAAGTTATCCGAATGGCTCTTGGTTGCCGACGGAGCCAGATCCAGTTTCTGATCTACGATCTCTAAGATGTCTTCCGGACGAACCCACGGTCTGCCCTGGATAGCACTTGTCTCCTCATGGGTTAAGTATCCCTTGTAGGCAGTTAAGCTGCGGCGCAGGAAACCATCCTTTGCACACGCCTGCGCCACACCATTGTTGATGATGCTTCTGAAGTGCGGCAGTACGGATGCTGCGTATGCGATCGAGGTAGACTGGGAAATTGCGCCCGGAATGTTGCTTACGCAATAATGTACGACACCTTCTTCGATGTAGCGCGGATTTTCATGGGTGGTCTCATGGAATGTCTCGATTGCACCATAATCGTTGCTAATATCTACGATAACGGAACCTTTCTCCATCGAGCGGACCATCTCGCGGTCGATCATGTATTCTTTGGCATCCTTCGGCCATCTAACACAATTATATACGACATCTATCTCCGGTAAAATCTTTTTCAGATTATAACGGTTGGAAATCTGGGTGTTGACTTCCTCATTGAACTGTTTTCCGATATCACGCAGGGTTCCGATATTAATATCCATAACCGTTACCCACGCGCCCAGCGCATGAAGAACAGAGATTGCTGCGCGTCCTACCACGCCGCCTCCAATGACCAGCGCCTTAACGCCCGGAGCACCGCCGAGACCGTTGACGAATTTGCCCTTGCCGCCGTTGATGGAAAGCAGGGATTCCAGGCCAAAGAGTGCACCCGCCTTACCAGCTGCCTCACAGTTCGGTGAACCGTAACGGTGGGAATCTTCTGCGGTAAATGCAATACACTTGCTGTCGAGAAGTGCCTGTACCTCTTCCGGATGTGCTGCCGGATGGATGCAGGTAAATACGATCTGGTTTTCACGGAGCAGTTTGTACTCGCACGGTTCAAACTCTTTTACCTTTGCGACGAAATCGCAGGTTGCATAAATTTCTTCCTTTGTATCAACCAGCTTCGCGCCCTCTTTCACATATGCCTCATCCGAGAATCCAGAACCTTCGCCCGCGCCCTTCTGAACGTAAACCTCATTGCCGTCACCTACCAGCATGCTTACCTCTGCCGGGGTTGCGATGACACGGTACTCGCCTACTTTGATGTCTTTCAATACGCCAACTTTCATAATGTGTTCCCTCCATGTAATATATTTTTCTTTTTGCTTGATACTTTTGCTTGATACTCATATATACAGCAAGTTCCGTGCCAACTTTTACTTTTTTCGATTTTATTTAATATTTTTCTTTTTTATTTTCCAAAAAATTCGAGGTTTTCCTTGTAAATACAAGGTTTTTGTCGAATTAAAATTTTTATTTATTTTTTTGATAACCTTCCAGGAATGACTCGTTCTTGTCTCATTTTTTCATAATGTAAAAAAAATGACCCATTTATGAGCTTTTATGTGCTCATAAATGGGTCATTCAAATTTTATTTTTAAGTCATATGCCGATTTTTGAGTCCTACTGCCCAACTTCCGCCGCTGCCAGCTTTCGCGACTCCGTCAGCGTCTTTCCCTCGCGCAGATGAACCGCCACGCGCTCCTCGCGCTTCGCGATCCGGGAGGCAGATTCGTAGACTTCCGCGATCTTTCCGGACGGAACCACAACTACGCCGGTCCGGTCCATCACGACCATGTCGCCCGGAAAAATCAGGACGCCGCAGAGTGTCACCGGCACATCCACGCCGACTGTCTCGATATCGTAAGCGCTCTTGTTCGGTGCAGTTCCGGCGCTATATGCCGGAAAACCAAATGCCGCGATGTCATCGGTATCGCGCAGGCAGCCGTCGGTCAGCTCGCCCTGCACGCCGCGAAGCTGTGCCCGGAGTGCCAGCAGGTCACCGCCCGTCGATACATCCATGATACCGCCCATGGAAATCACCAGCAGGTCGCCCGGTTCCGTTTTGTCATCGATCACTTTTCCGTGCTTTGCCAGGTTCACGCCGTCCCACGGTGTACTCCGGCGCTTCTGCAAAATCGTGCGGGCAAATCCGGCTGCACGCTTCTGGGAGGGATCGATCGGATGAAGTCCCAGCACACTGCCGCGTTTTAAACCAAGTCCGTCCATGGCATCTGCCACATTTCCGGTCGGGAGGGCGCTATAGCGCTCCACCCACATCATTCTCTCTTCTGCTGTCATATTTTCCTCTTCCTATTCTCAAACCATATCTTTACAGGCTTCTGCCCGGCTCTTTCATCTATCCGATATGATGCTTTTTTTCCACTATACAAACAGATGGTAAATACCCAGGAAAGAAAATACCGCTACCACTGCCAGTGCCAGGAAGGAAACGGCAAACAGCTCTACAAACATACGGTTCTGCGGGAAACGTTCTTCCGCATTCTCCTGCTGAGAAACACCTGCCATGATGAGCGCGCCGGTTGTGGAAATCGGAGTAAATCCTACGATCGTTCCACCGATTACAATCACCGATACCAGTTCGATGGCATCTGCTCCCAGCGTTGAAGCCAGTCCGCTTGCTGTCGGAATCAGGGTCGGGAATACAACTCCAAGACCGGAACTGAAGAAGGACATAAACCCAGAAGTAATACCCATGATCATCGCAGCAGTCCGTTTGCTCATAACGTGCTCCAGAGCCGCTACCATGATATCGATACCGCCGGACAGGGAGATAACATTCATCAAAATGCCAACACCTAAAACCATGATAATCACATTCCACGGCACCATCTGAACTGCTTTCTTCTCATCACCGCAGCCAAAGATAATTAACAGCGACCCCATTAAAAATCCCATCAGGCCGACATTCCAGGAGAAGAACAGAACGCCGACTGCCAGACCAGCCAGTGCTGCCAGGGAAAGGAGCTGTTTTCCGGTAAATTTCGGAAGCTCTGCTTCTTTTCCGACTGCATTTACATCCACTTTCCAGCCTTTATAGTAAATGTAGACAAGTACCATGGTTGCCAGCGCCGTCAGAATCAGGCAGAACATGATCGGAACGGTATCTGCCTCCAGTCCCTGTGCTGCCATCAGTTCACGGACAACGGCTGCCTCCGGGGTCAGCGGACTCATACGTCCGGACATAACGCCCAGGTCTCCGATGATCGCCGTCATAATCGGGTTGATGCCTGCGGATGCCGCAACCGGGATTGCGATAACCGGGATGATTGCCAGGCTCGGAATTGCGCCCGGTCCTACGGCACTGATGATAAATCCTAAAATATAGATAACAAACGGAATCAGACGTTTCTGTTTGCCAACCAGCGCTACCATCTTGCGTGCTAAAAGTTCCAGGGTTCCGTTTCCGTTAATAATTGCAAACAGATAAGTAATACCGACCATCTGGATGCACAGGGATGCACTAAATCCCTTGATGATATCGGATGCCTTGATGCCGAATACCAGCGCCAGAACGGCAGCGATACCTGTACAGAGAATACCGACGTTACAGTTTTTCACAAAGCCAATCACGATAGCTGCCAGAAGGCAGATTAAAGAAATAAGTCCTAAGTTCATAGCAGCCTCCTATCGAAATGTAATGCAGACCGGGCTCTCGGTGTGGATGATACGTCCGGTATACTCCATGCGGCCTGTTTCCTCGCAGAGACGCATCTCTACGATGGTATCGCTGTCCTCATTTGCCGCATAAAACAAGCTGTAATCGCGGTTGAAGGAGATAAAACGTGGTGTCAGACCCAGAGTCGGGTAATAGCCCAATTCCTTCATATATCCAGTGTTCTGGTCGATGCGGTAGAGCACGATAGACTCATGGATGCGGTTGGAACCGATGAGAATCTCGCCATTTTTGCTGAGCAAGGATGCACTCGCCTGTCCCTCGCCCGTATAGGTATCTGGCAGAGTCGGAAGTACCTGCAGCGCCTTTAATTTACCGTTTTTTTCATCAAATGAAAGGTAGGTCATCGAATTTCCTTTTTCATTGATTAAGTAAACAAAGCGGTTGTTCGGGTGAATCGATACGTGACGCGGCTCATCGTACTCGCGTCCGCGGTAGCAGTCAGTCTGTGTCAGGCTGCCGTCCACCGGATTGAAATGGAATACGACGATCTGGCCATAGCCCTGCAGTCTCGCCTGGCATACAACAAAAAGGTATTCTTTCTTCTGATCCCAAATACACTGGTGTGCAAAGGAGATAGCGCCTTCTTTCTTCCCTGCCATGTGCGCAGTGTGGACAATCTCTCCCAGACTTCCGTCCGCATTGCGGCGGATGACATAGACAGCGCCGCCCTGCAGGGCTGCCACTACCATGTAGCGGTTGGTTCGGTCCGGTGTGATGAAGACCGGATTCTTGCCGCCGATCTCGATGGTGTTTAAGGCAGATAAGGTTCCGTCTGCCTCGATCTTATAGCTGCTGACCTGCGTATTGTCGCCGTGTACGGAGTAGAGATATTTCTCCTCCAGATCCATCGCCTGATAGGACGGATTCGGCAGCGTCTCTAAGCACTGAATCTCTTTCCATTCGCCGGTTGCCTCCGAAATTTCGTAAGCCTTTAAGCCCTTGCCGCGTGCATTTCTCTCGCGGGTGGTACGGCATCCTACGTATGCGTAACTCATGTTTGTTTCCTCCTGACCCTTTTAATGCATTTTATTTTTACCCAAAGAATCCGCGTTCCCTCGAATATGCGGATTCTTTATTTCTTGGTTTGATAAAATTGTAACATGGAGAATTGACAAATGGAAATTCAGGATTTGAATGTAGGGGTATTCCAGAATGGAATGGTGCGGGTGATGGATGAGATCGCGAGAGAGACTGCGCAGACCCAGAGATATTCTTCCAGAAAATGCTTGCGCTCTTGGGTCTGCGCCTGTTACCATATTTATTTCCGCTCTATCTTATTGACGTGATAGTACTCTTCTGTAAAGGATATAAAATCCATGATATCCTGGTTCCGATAGCAGGAATCGGAAAGCATCATCCAGACGCGGCGGGAGACAGGTTCCTGTTCTTTATTGTAGATCGGGATGAGCTGGAAACGGCTGCGGTCAAACGCCCAGTCGGAGCCGAAGAGAAAGCAGATGCCAAGTCCATTTTCTACCATCTCGATCGCGATATCCGAATATGGAACGAAATGAGCGGCATGGAGGGATTCTCCAAAGTGATCCTTCCACCACTGGTTGAGCAGCAATTTTACCATCGGATTTAAATACGATTCGATGATCGGCAGGTGCTCGACATCCTCCAGTGCCGTCCCCATCGGTGCCATGATGTAAAGTTCTTCCTCAAACAGGCAGATTTTCTCCCCGAGAAATGGGTAATCGCCGCAGACGATCGCGATATCGATCGTTCCGTCGGTAATCTGGCGGATCAGCATATCGCTGGAGTTTGGAAATGTCTTAAACTGAAGGCGGTTGTACGCATCCACATAACCTTTCAGCAGTTTCGGCATATGGAGTCTTGCAAAGGAGTTCGGGACACCGACGCGCACCAGCTCCTTGACGCCGTGGCGCTCAGAGAAATGTTCACGGATCTCACCGAGGAAATCCAGCATGATCCCCGCTTTTTTGACAAGGTAGCGCCCATCCTCCGTGAAGGTCACGCCCTGGCTGCTCCGTTTCACAACCTCCACGCCCCACTCCTGTTCGATCGTCTTGACGCGCTTCGTCAGGGCGGACTGCGTCACGTACAAATCCTCCGCCGCCTTGCTGATGCTGCGTTTTTCATATAATTTTCTAAGAATCAGCCAGTCTAGTTCCCGCATTTTCTTCCAGTTCTCCTTTATCTCAACATTTTAATTGCATATTGCTTTGCACTTGTTAAGTGAATGAAAAAAGCACCCATTTGTGGTAAAATTATTGAACGGATCATTTTTTCGATTCATGGTGCAATTTTTAGGTTAGAGATTGCTTCGTGAATAACTCAGGATGAATTTTATTTTCTATTTTTCCCAGTTTTCGCACCTTCCGCCACATACTCCACAAACTGCGAAAGCGCCGGGGACAGCCGCTTACTCTTCGGATAGAAAAACCAGGTATTCCGTTCCACCGGCGTCCCATCTTTCCAGAAAAGCGAAGTCAGGCACAGGTTGTGTTCATTGGCAAAATGTTCTGGAAGAAAACAAAGTGTATAACCAAACCCTCGTTCTATCATCTGCCATGCCACATCAATATAACCAACTGGCATACCATTCCCGACCGGGGTGCTGAAATTTTCATTCCACCAGCGCTCCAGAATCTCTCTTGTCCGATCATTCGTCTTATACTCGATCCGATCTAACCCCGGCAAATCTTCCATCTTAACTGGTTCTTTTGTTACCAGACAGGCAGCGCTTCGACCGACCCGGATGCGCTCCAGCGCCCCCTCATAATCGCCGCGGATAAATCCGACATCCACCGTCCCGTCAAGCAGCTTGCGAAACAACGCATCGCTCTGATCCGTCACGACCTCAAACTGCACCCTGGGATGTTCTTTCCGGTACTGGAATAAAAGTTCCGAAAGCATGTATTTACTGTATGTATAGGAAGAACCGATCACGATCGTCTCCTCCGTGCTCTTCTGCATTGCCGCCAGCGTCTCCGTCGTCTCCTTCATAAACACCAGATACCGCTCCGCCTGATCGGCAAGGTAGCGTCCCTCCGGTGTAAACGAAAGCCCCTTCGGCGTCCGGTTGACGATCGTCACGCCAAATTCCTCCTCCATCTGCTTGAGCCGCTTGGTCAAAGACGGCTGCGTCATGTAAAACGAATTGGCAACCTTCGTCATATTTGGATTTTTATAAAGTGCCTGTAAAATCTGCCAGTCTGTATCTCTCACGGAACATCCCCCATTTTATCGCTTAAATTGATTCTGTCGTTATTTTTCTTTCTCTTCTGCCGCTTTTGGATACGCTGTTTCTTCCTGTGTTATCCTTGTTGAATCCGCATATCCAAAAAGCGCTCCAAACAATGTCTTTTTCTCAATTTCTTTCACAATCTTCACTCTTATTCTACCACAAGATTACTACAAATGTCTTTCTTCCGTCAAGTCGCACGAAAAAGCGCCTGCACATCCGCACAGGCGCCTTTTCCCAAAATAAATAAGTTGGTGAATAAGTAGTTATTGTATATAAAAATATAATGGAGGCATAATTAATAAATGACTACGCTTCTTTCTCTGCTTCCAGCTGTTTTTTCAGTGTCCTCAGCTGTCCGCCATTTAAGACAACTTCGATTTCTTTATCCGTCAATTCTAATTTAGCCCAGAAGGAGAATCCTTTTGTCTTATCGGTAATCTGTACACGGCGTGCTGCAATCTGCTCCCGCAGGTTATCGATATGAAGCTCATCTGTCTGCTCCAGGAGGTCATAATCAGCTCCATCCTCAAACAACATTGGAATTACGCCATGATTTACCAGGTTTCCCTTATGGATACGGGCAATACTCTTGGCAATGACCGCTTTTACACCCAGATACATGGGATTAATAGCCGCATGCTCACGGGAGGAACCCTGTCCATAGTTTTCACCGCCGATGATAACGCTCTGTCCCATTTCTTTTGCGCGAGCTGCAAATTCCGGATCATATCGATGATAGCAATACTGGGACATCAGCGGAATATTGGAACGCATACTGCTGAACTCAGCACTTGCCGGTGTAATATCATCGGTGGATACATTATCACGGGCTTTTAAGCTGATAGGAGCATCCAGTGTCTCCTGCGGCGGCTCCGGAACCGGAAGAAACTTGATGTTCGGTCCGCGGACAATCTCCACCTTCGCAGCTTCCTCCGGAGACAGCGGCGGAAGAATCATCGAATCATCAATATCGTACTGATCCGGCTCGTGAATTGAATCCAGGATCTTCACATTTTCACCCATAATATCTTCTGCCGTTGCGAAGGTCCCCATAATCGCTGTCGCTGCAGCACTCTCCGGGCTTACCAGATAGATCTTGGCAGTCGGATTCCCGGCACGTCCCTTGAAATTACGGTTGGAGGTGCGGACTGCCACACCGTCGGTCGCCGGAGCCTGACCGATTGCGCAGCACGGACCACAGGCAATCTCCAGAAGACGGACACCTGCATCCAGAAGCATCTCCACATATCCATCGCGCATCAGCTGACGGTACACCTGCTTGGAAGAAACCGCACAGGTACAGCTTACATCCTCATTCACATGATGTCCCTTAAATACAAGTGCTGCTTTTGCAATATCGGCATAGCTTGCATTGGTACAGCTTCCGATAAATACCTGCTGTACTCTCTTCTTTTCCGCCTGATGCAGCGGCATAACATTGTCCGGCTGGTGCGGACATGCGATCAACGGCTCTAACTCGCTTAAATTGATATCGATCGTCTCGTCGTACTCGGCGTCCTCATCCGGAAGAAGCTCTGTGTATGCTTCCGGACGTCCCTGTGCAGCCAGAAATCTCTTTACCTGTGCATCTGCCGGGAAAATGGAAGTGGTCGCGCCCATCTCCGCGCCCATGTTTGCGATAGTCGCACGTGCCGGAATCTCCATCTCGGCAACTGCCGGTCCCACGTACTCATATACATTTCCCAGACCGCCCTTGATGGTCACGCGGCGAAGCATTTCCAGGATAACTTCCTTCGAGTTGCAGCCCGGTCTTAATTTACCGGTCAGGTTGACACGGACGACTCTCGGCATCGTCAGACGCATCGGAACCCCCGGTCATCGCCGTTGCAACATCCATGCCGCCGACGCCGATACACAGCATACCGATCGCGCCGCCATGCGGTGTGTGACTGTCTCCGCCCATCGATACCTTGCCTGGCACACCAAAACGGGATACATGAACGGTATGGCAGATGCCGTTGCCCGGTCTGGACACATACACGCCGAATTTCTTTGCTGCGGACTGCAAATAAATGTGGTCGTCCGGCGTCTTATTATCTACATATAATAAATTGTGATCGAGGTAGCTGACGCTGCACTCCGTGCGGACACGGTCCAGCCCGATCGCCTCGAATGCCAGATAAGTCATAACGGCATTGATATCGTGTGTCAATGTCTGATCCACCTTGATAAAAATTTCTTTGCCCGGCGTCATATCGCCCGATACGAAATGTGACTCAATAATCTTTCTGGTAAGTGATTTCCCCATGTTTTGATTTCCTCCATTTGGTTTGTCATATTCTCTCGGAGTCTTTCCTGCACTCCGCCATCTCTATCAGCCCCGCAGCCTTGACCCGGCTGCCCGTCTGTTTTTTCCGTCCTTATTGTAACGCCTGCCTGCGGGGAAAATCCAATTAAGAAAGGGAATGAAGGTATAACTTTCTGTTATCAGGGCTTTTCCCCGTACTCCTCCCTACTCAATTCTTCGCTTCCATTTACGCCTCCTTATTTTCGCTCATTTTTCGTATATCTACAAAATTATATTATATCTTTTAGGTGTCATTAAAAATTATTTTATTTTATTATGTAATTTTATGTATCTTTTTGTATTTTTCTGACTGTTTTATGTTAGAATCCAGCCATGTTTGGGAGGACAATTTGTATTAGGGAGGAAATTCGAATGAGAAAAATTAAAATGATGACCAGTGCAGTGCTTCTTTCTTTATCCCTGACTTTTTCTTTAACAGCTTGTGGAACAAAGTCTGAACCGGCAGCCGATACAACAGCGGCTGAAGCCGAAGTCACCGAGACAGAAGGCGAAGCAGAGACTGCCGAAGAAGCGGCGAATGACGAAGAAGAGAAAGTCAAAGTCGGCGTTTCATGGAATGCAGACGAAATCGACGAAGATGCACAGTTATATATAGATGCCGTTACCAAAGCTGGCGGCGAAGCAATTTATCTTCCTCAGATCAAAACCGAGGATGACGCGAAAAATGCTCTGGCAGAAATCGATGCTCTGGTTATGACCGGCGGCGAAGATATTGATCCGAGCTACTACGGCGAAGAGCCAAACGAAAAATTAGAGACTGTAAACGAAGTCAGAGATACTTCTGATTCTCTTTTAATCAAGGCAGCTCTCGATGAGGATATCCCGATGCTCTGCACCTGCCGTGGCATGCAGTTCTTAAACGTATTAAGCGGCGGTACCTTATATCAGGATCTTCCGACTCAGAATCCGTCCGATATCGAACATCGCGATCCGGACCGTAAGGTATTCGCAAAACATGAGATTACCGTAGACAAAGATAACATCGTTGCTGCCGCATTTGGCGGAGAAGGCACCTACACTGTAAACTCCTGGCATCATCAGGCAGTCGATCAGTTAGGTGACAACCTGAAAGTCGTTGCTACTGCTCCAGATGGAATCATCGAAGCAATCGTCAGAGAAGATAAAGACTACGTGATGGGCTTACAGTTCCATCCGGAAGCTATGATCGCTGAAGGTGATGACAGTTTTCTTGCTTTCTACACCAACCTGATCGATCAGGCAAAAGAGGCAGAATAATCACATTTCTCCCAGACAAAACAATATTTTTGATGTTTTAATAACCTCCAGGCGGATGAATCAATCTTTCCGCCCGGAGGTTTTTTGTCCAAGACGCTCTTTTTTATAAAGAAGAATGTGCCTTGGCACATTCGCGCTTCGCTTGCGACAAACTACATCTTCGCGCGAGTGCGCATCATTCGTTAGTGCCTTTTCAATAGATCCCAAGGAATTTCCTATTACGAATCATCCAGAACTACTTCCATTGAATCTTAATTAAATTGTCTCTACTCCCAGCCAATCACATCCCAGACGTCGCTGGTTTCCAGCCCCAGGCTCCGGGCCCTTTCCCTCCATCCAGAGCTGCTGTTCGCCGTTCTGGCTGTCCAGCCTGCCGTAATACTGACCAGCCGAATCATCCCAGGTCAGATCCATGCCGCTCTCCGACACCCATTTTGTCGCCTCGGAGATTCCCATCGCACGGGAGGACGCATTGTCGCCGCTTCCCGTCCAGAGCCTTGTGTAGAACGGGACTGCGTTGATTACCTTTTCCTTCGGAACCAGGGAAAGCATATCTTTGATGCCGTTTTCGACATATCCGATCGAAGAAACAGAACCGGCTTCGCCGCCTGCATAGTGCTCATCATAACCCATGATAATCACATAATCTGCGACGTTGCCCTGCTCTTTCTGGTTGTAGAAACGGTTATATACCGCCGGAACATAGTTATCGACCGACAGCACCAGCCCTTTCTTACGGCAGGAAACCGACAGCTCGCGGATAAACTCAATGTAATGGACACCCGCCGCCGTCTTCAAACTCTCAAAATCCAGATTGATACCGTCAAATCCATAACGGTCCGCCTCTGTCATCATATTTTCAATCAGTTTTTCGCGCACAGACGTCCTGGAAAGAAGCACCTCCGCCTGCACGTTCTTGCTGCATTCGCGGCTGAAATTGTCGAGTACCGCCCAGACCTGCAGACCTTTTTCATGCGCCCGATCCACATAGGACTTATCTGCCAGAGATTCATACGCGCCGCTGTTGCTGCTAAGCGTAAACCACGTCGGCGCGATGACATTGACACCTTTCGTCTTTGCAATCAGAGAATCCATCGCCTGGTTTGCCGCCGCGATCGTTACCTGATGCCAGACCATCACAATCTTCTGATCCAGTGAAATATTCTGGTAGACCGGAGCAGTAAAATCACTCTTTAACGTCTCCTCATGCAGATTTTTCATCTTCCACTTGTGCATATATCCGATATGACCGTCCGGTGTCATGACTCTCGCCCAGTTGTCATACTGTTCCAGCACCGTCACTGTCCCGCCGCGCTTTATCTCAGTCACAATCGGGCTTTTCAAGCCGCCTCTTAAGCGGATCTTGGCGCTCCACGCCGCATCTGCCACCGTGACCGGATCCCAGTTATTTTCCACGAAAACCCGCTTCTGTGCCTCACCATCATACGCCTGCAGACGCACATCGGTGTATTTCTGAATCAGAGCCAGTGAAAGATAAACTGCATCGCCATCCCGGTAAAGGATCTTTTTTCCGTCCTCATCCACTGTCGTCTCGTCGCTTTTCACGATCTCCTCCGGCAGGGCGTACACCAGTATTTCCTCATTGGCATCCCAGTAAAAACGTTCATTTAAGTTCGCATCTACCCACGTAGCCGGCAGATACGTCTGCCCGTCCACGTAGACCCCGCTCTCCTCCTGACGTTCATAGTTCAGATACAGCGCCACCCGGTCGCTGCCGCCCGCCGCGTACAGAGCATCCAGATCCGCCCTCTCCCGGCTTGGCATATATTTGACCGCTGCAATCACACCAACGGCTGCCACGATTAAAAACAGCACAAACCCGAAAATCCGTCCCAGACAGCCCGAACGTGCTTTCCTTGATCTTCCTCTTTCCATGTTTTCCTCCGGTGTATGTTAAGGTAATACCATAAGCACTAAGCTCGAAAATACCTCGCTAAGTGCCCTTATTATATCACACCAGCTCCATGGAATGTTAACTTTTTTCTTAACTCCTCTTTCATTTTCCCTGTAATAGGTTACTGTTTACGCATACGTGCCCAGTAACTGTAATAGCACCATCTAAACAGTTCTTACCATTTTCTCCGAAAGAAAAATCCGGCGGACTGTCCAGATACGGACAAAACGGCACCCCTCTTATCACCGGTTGTAAACCCGGTCAAAATGTATCTCTGTCAGCACTCCTGTCTCCGCTCCGACGTAATCAGCCATATAAAACGAGCCGTCCTCCCGGAACTCACACAGCTTCCTGTATTCTTCTGGCCTGCACTCCCTCCCATCAATTAAAATCTGGATTCCTTTGCTTTTATATCGCTGTAATCCCTCGACAAATATTCTCTGCTGTTCCCTACGCCTCCTCTCTGCCTCTTCTTTTTTACTTTTTCTCACTACCATTCCACACCTTCTCCATTCCGCGAAAACAGCCCCTTCTAACTTTTGACCTTTCGGAGATAATCGGTAATTTATAACCCCAGGTCTGCCTCGCTTATCGTAGGAATTTTCCAAAAAAAGTCATGGACTCTCCCGTAACCATCAATGCGTTCTTCTGCAGTGGGATTCGCCGGATCCGGATATCCAGATATTGCTCTGCCATTTTTACAGCTTCCTCTTCTCCAAATGAGACGAAATACTCACACCATTTTTTCCATTTTTGCTTTTCTGCTGCCAATGCCGCAAAATCTGCCAGCTGCCATCCGCTGACCGAACCGACCAGAAAACAGCGGCTACATCGAAAAAAGGCATCCTGATTCTTCTGTGTCAAGGCTCCGAAGTCGATCACCATCGCCTCCATCCCCCTTTCCGAACAATCGTACCATTCTGCACGTTCAGCCTTTTGATAGAAAAAAATTCCCCTAATTTCAAACGGCTGTCCTGCCCCGTCTATAACCGGTTTTTCCCTTCTTTTTCCCGTCCGGAATATCTTTTCAAGCTGTGCAAATGAGCCGCTCTCATTTTGTTCCAGAACCGCCGTTCGCCGGCACAGAACCCCGGACAGATATGCTGCCGTCATAAGCGAAAAGTGTGTCACCCCAACCGATGGTCCGCTCCCGGCTATCCCGATACATTCCAAGCGTTCTGTCCCGACCTGCTTTGTGTCTGGCACTGGTTTTTGCCTGAATTTTCGCCCCACTTTTGAGCTTTCGCCCCGTTTTCCGATTTTAATCTGTATTTCCTCCTATTTCCACTGCCACGGGAATCCACCCATAAAGCGCTCCCACCTTCGCCGGATGTTCCGCCAGAGTCCCCCTTCTTTTGCTGCCTGCCTGGTCCCCCGTCCTTTTTTGAGAGCTGCCTCCCAGAAAATCCTTTCAAAAAATTCTGTCTCCTCCGCTGCCTCATTTTCCTGCCCCCGCCTTCCGCCTGCATCGAACGGCGGGGTTAAAAACGGAAGCCGCAGATACCTAAGATGCCGGACCTCCTCCGGAAGATAATCCCGCCCGCATTTTCTGTGATTTAATAAAATCTGGAGTCCCTCTTCTGCTCCCAGAAACCGGATCGCCCGCAGAGAATCTTCTTTCTCCCACGGCTGCAATCCACAGACGAAAAGAATCAAATCATACTCCCCCTCCAGAACCGTCTGGAGCTCGGTTCCGCAGTCATCTAAAATCACTTCAAACACCGGCTGTTCCAGCTGCACCACATCGCTGTATCTGGGTTTCAACGCCAGACCGTCCATGTAATAAATTCCATGTTCATCCGGCGCCAGCCCATACCAGGATGCCAGCCTGCGGACTGCCCCCGTGTCATTCTGCTCCCTGTAAAGGCAGGAAACTCCTTTCTGCCGCAGATATCGGACCGCGCCAAGTGCGGTATGTGTAACCCCGATTCCGCTCCGGCTGCCTGCTGCGGCAATCCTGAGAAGTGGTATATGACGTTCTGCAAATATGCGCGCCTCCAGTTTTTCCAATGCCTCTAACACTTCCCGGACACTCTGGCAGCGCTCTTTTTTCTCTATTCTGAGACATCGCCCCATAAGAATGTACAGATCTCCTCGACAGCTTCCCTGTCCTGCTTTTATCTCCCCCTCTGGGGCATGCCCTGTCCCCATATAGTACAGGAGGGCGCCAATGGCATAGATGTCGGTCCTCTCATCCAGAGTCCCTCCCTCGTACTGTTCGGGGGCTGCAAAGCCTTTTGTTCCATAGCAAACAGATCGTTCCTGGCTCAAAGACGCCAGTGCCGCCTGATCAAAATCAATCAATTTTAATTGTTCCCGGCAGATTAGAAGATTCCCGGGGTGGAGATCTAAATATAAGATTGGATTTGGTTTGAATGAATGCAGATAATTCATGATCCGGCAAAGCTCAATTCCCAGACGGATAAGCTCTCCCGTTTGCAGACTGCCCGTTCTCTCAATTCGGGCATACAACGACTCACCGCACAGATATTCCTCGATGAGATAATAATAATTTTCGTCAATTTCCAGATCGTAGATGATCGGGATTCCCGGATGGCGCAGCCGCTTCAAAAGCGCTGCTTCCTGAATGAAACCGCTCTCTGTCCGCCTGACACGCTTAATCGCTCTCTCTTCATCAAGCCCCAGATGCCTGGCTAAAAAAACAGTTCCGCTCCGACCGCGTCCGATCACACGTTCCAGCTGGTATTTTCCAAATAGAACGGCTGCTTCCGTACCGCGCCTCCTTTCGGTCTATACCACCTCTCAAGATTCATTGTATACGATCCCCTCGGTTCCCGCAACCGTTTTTAGAAAGATTTTATGCTTTTTTTTCATATTCAAATTGCCAAGTGATTATATTATATAGTATGATGAATACCAAGGTTCCAAAGTCCAAAACATGAGTAAGCAGCCTTTTTTCACAGAAAAATGAGCGGCTTACGAATGTCTTGCAAAATTGCGGAAGTGCGAAGCACGAAGCATTCGGTATCTTAACCACCCAAAAGACAAGGAAGTGAAAATCCATGAAAATAGAACGCATCAACGAAAACCAGATCCGCTGCACCCTGACAAGCAGCGATCTGAGCGCCCGCAACTTAAATCTGGGCGAACTCGCCTATGGCACGGAAAAGGCGAAAAAACTGTTCCATGAAATGATCCAGAAGGCATCGAATGAAGTCGGCTTCGAGGCGGACGATATTCCTCTGATGGTGGAAGCAATTCCGCTCTCCAGTGAGAGCATCATGCTGATCATTACCAAGATCGAGGACCCGGAAGAGCTGGACACCCGCTTTTCACGCTTTTCCCCGGGAAACGAGGACGAGCCTCTGACAGCGCTTGCCAACGAGCTTTTAGAGGGCGCGGACGGGCTTTTAAGCCTATTTACTGACAATGGCAAAAATACCGCCGCAAGCCCGCTGACCGGTTCGGACGCGCCTTCCACTGAAAAGGCAGAGCCAGGTTCCAAACTGCCGGCAGCGCGTATTTTTACTTTCGGCTCCCTCGACGAGGTCTGCCGGGCAGCGCGCATCGCAGCTCCAGTCTGCGAAACACCGAACACGCTTTATAAACACCCGTCCGACGGTCGTTACTACCTTGTTGTCCGCCAGACAGCCGACAGCACCGACGCATTCAACCGCCTGTGCAATCTCCTGTCCGAGTACAGCGAACCATTAAAGACTGCCGCTGCCCCGAATGCATTTGAGGCATACTATGAGGAGCATTATGAGACGATCGTCCGGGAGCACGCGCTCTCAACGCTCTCGACCCTGTAGGAATACTGACTTCCAGAAAAATCGGTTTTTTCCATTGCTTTTATTTTAGAACATGAAAACCATCAATTTCTCCTTGAATATTTCGCATTTTTAGTATAGAATATAGCCAAACGCATAAATATAAAAGGAGGATTTTATCATGGCATTTGTAATTACTGATTCTTGTGTAAGTTGTGGTTCCTGTGCTGGCGAATGTCCAGTTGGAGCAATCTCTCAGGGAGATGGCAAATACGATATCGACGCTAACAGCTGCATCGACTGCGGTACATGTGCAGGCGTATGTCCGACCGGCGCTATTGAGCAGGGCTAATTAAACACAAACAAAAACGAAATATCTACATAAAAAAGCCTGTCGTTTCCGACAGGTTTTTTTTATGCCCTTTTGCAGAACTTATCACATCTTGTTCCCATTCCGTCCAAATTTCTTTTTCTTTACACGGGACCGGAAAAATGGAAACCGCCCTGGCGCAGCCGCCGCTGCTTCCGCTCGCCCCTGGTTTTCCCGCTGATACGCGCGGATGACCTCGTCGAGGCGCTTGAAGCGCTCTTCCTCCCGCTCATCAGAGACCCGCATCAGGTATTCCAGCTCCTTCATCAATTTATCATGCACCAGATAGCTGACGTCCTGGCTCAGTTTTTCGCTGTTTTCCTCGATCGCACGCCCGATGACCTGGTTCATGATCTCCTGAAACTGGCGCATCTTCTCCCCCGCCAGAGGCTGGGAAACCTCTGCCTGCGGCAGTTCTGTTTCCTTGTTTTCTACCTCTGTATTTTTTTTCATTTCCATATTTTCCTGCCTGCTCATGTTACGCTCTCCTGTTCCCGTTTCCCGGAAAACCGCCTGTGCCTGCGCTTCCAAAAGCGCTTCCGGTTCTGTTTTCTGATTTTCTTCCACTTTTCCGAGGATTCCCCGTATGGCTTTCAACTGGTACCCCTGTTCCTTCAACTGCTTGATCTGACGGAACAGCTGGATATGAAACTCCGTATAGTACCGATGCCCCAGTTCATTTCTCGGAATCGGAAGCCCCAGCTCGTCCTCCCAGTACCGGAGCACGTGAGCCTCCACCTGCACCTGTCTGGAAGCATCCGAAATCAGGTAATGCTTGTTCTTATTCATTCTGCTTGTCCTCCCCGGTACCTTACTACTACTATATGCGGGGTTCAAACTAAATATGAATAGCATTTACATAAAAAACCAGTTCCGGAACTCCTTCTCCATCGATCGGAACGATTACCATATCGTAGCTAAATGCCATCTCGCTGACGGTAGAAGGCGAATGAATGACATAAATAAAAAGAGGGGATTAAATTTCCCCTCTCCATTCTACAGCTTCTTCTCAAAGCACCAGTAATCATGCCCCTGCAGCACATACTCACCGACCTTCTCAAAGACCAGCTTCTCGTACGACCGCAGCGCTTTCACATTGTCCTTCGCCACCAGCATATGGGCACTCTTGCAGCCGCGTCTTCTAAGTTCCTCCATCGCGCCTGTCAGAAGCTCGCGTGCGATGCCTCGGTTCTGGTACTTCTCCGCCACACCCAGTCTGGAAATTTCTGCCGACGGCTGCAGCTCCTCCGACCAGCAAGCAATCGATTCCACCTCCGGATCATCATCGATCGAAACCAGCCCCGCGATCTCCCCCGACACATCATCCCGGATACAAAAAAGCGAATCCCTGGAAAAATCCGACTGTAGCTCCGGCTCCCCTGGATAGATGTCCGTCCACGCGCAGAACTCGGTTCCAGCTAAGGCGCGGTAAAAATGGCGGACGGTGTCCAGATCCGATTCTTTTATCAATTCAAGCATTTCTCATATTCCTTTTTACATAATAATCTTTTATCAATCATATATTTATCCAGTCCCGTCCCTTACACGATTTCTATCGTTATTTCGCCAAATTCGCAAACTTCGTCAGCTCCGGTCTCCACATCAGCTGCACCGTTCCTATCGGGCCATTACGCTGTTTGGCAATGATTACCTCCGCGATATTCGGCGTATCCGTATCCTTGTTGTAATAATCATCACGGTACAAAAACATAACCACATCGGCATCCTGCTCAATCGCACCAGACTCACGCAGATCCGAAAGCATCGGGCGGTGGTCCGGACGTGTCTCGCAGGCACGGGAAAGCTGCGACAGGGAGATAACCGGCGCATTCAGCTCTCGCGCCAGCGCCTTTAGTGAACGGGAAATCTCCGAGATCTCCTGCTGGCGGTTCTCTCCGCTCTTTCCGCTGCCGCTCATCAGCTGTAAATAGTCGATGATGACAAGGCTTAAACCGTACTCCAGCTTCACCTTGCGGCATTTCGAGCGCAGCTCCGAGATCGAGATACCCGGCGTATCATCGATGATCAGCTTGGAACTTCCGATCGTACCGATGCCTTCCACGACGGCATCCCAGTCGGAATCCGTCAGCGTACCGGTACGCAGCTTCTGGGAATCGACATTCGACTCCATCGAAAGCATACGGTTGACCAACTGTTCCTTCGACATTTCCAGGCTGAATACCATGCACGGAAGCCCTTTTTTGACCGCCACATGCTCGACGACATTCAGAACAAACGCCGTCTTACCCATCGAAGGACGCGCCGCAATCAAAATAAAATCGGACGGCTGGAATCCCGACGTCCGGTAATCCAGATCGATAAATCCGGTCGGAATACCCGTGACGGTGCTGTTGCTCTTCGACGCCGCCTCAATCTTTTCCAGAACATTCAACGCCACCTGCCGGATCGGCACAAACTCTCCGCCACCGCGGCTCTGGAGCAGGTCAAACACCGATTTCTCCGTGTGCGCCAGAATATCCTCCAGCTTGTCCCTTCCGCCGTAACAGAGGTTTTCAATCTCCTCATTCACTTTTATCAAACGGCGCAGGACTGCCTTTTCCCGCACGATATTGGCATACGATTTGACATTGACCGAGGTCGGCACAGATGTCATGATATCCCGGACAAAGTCCAGGCTGCTGACCTCCGGCGGAACATCTTTTTCGCGCAGCCGATTTTGAAGCGTCACCAGATCGACCGGCTTTCCTTCATTGAAAAGCTCGACCATCGACTCAAACATGACGCCATACTGGTGCTGGTAAAATCGGCGCCTGTGATAATCTCAGACGCCGCGATAATTGCTTCCCGATCCATAAGCATGGATCCGATGACTGACTGTTCCGCCTCTACACTGTGCGGGAGAACCCGCTTTATCAGGGCTTCATCCATGATTCAGTCCTCCATATTAAGCTTCTACAACCTTTACTGCCAGTTTTCCGGTTACTTCTTTGTGAAGCTTGATCGGAACTTCGTGTGTGCCAAAGGTCTTAATCGGCTCCGGCAGAACCAGTTTCTTCTTGTCAATATCCAGATTTAACTGATCTTTGATCGCCTTTGCAATCTCCTTGGAAGAAACAGAGCCGAATGCTTTTCCGCCCTCGCCTGCCTTGATGGACAGGGTGATGGACTTATCCTCCAGATGTTTTGCCAGATCCTTCGCTGCTGCCAGGTGCTCTGCCGCGATCTTCGCCTCATTTGCCTTCTGCAGCTTCAGATCATTTAAGTTCTTCGGTGTTGCCTCGATTCCCAGTTTCTTTGTCAGAATAAAGTTGCGTCCATAGCCGTCGCTTACCTTTACAATCTGACCTTTTGCCAAGTGCCTTTACATCCTCTAATAATACAACTTCCATCGTTATATTTCTCCTTTCTCCATCATATCCGTAATGGATCTTTTAATTTCTCTCTGGCTTCATCGATCGTCACACCCTTAAGCTGTGCGCCCGCAATCGTGCGGTGTCCGCCGCCGCCTAAGCGCTCCATGATAATCTGCACGTTGATCCTCATCGATCGAACGCGCGCTGAAATAGATCGTGTCGCCCATCTGCGTCAAGATAAATGACGCCTTGATGCCTACAATATCCAGCAGCTCATTTGCCGCCTGTGCGCCAACCACGGTAGGACTTTCAAGTCCTTCGGACGGACACACGGAAATCGCAAATGCGCCGTGATAAATCTCTGCTTTCTGGATCGCCTCAGCTCTCGCCCGGTAGTCCTCCAGCCGGTCGCGGAACAGCTTTCACACGCACGACATCCGCGCCGTTTCTACGCAGGAACGCCGCCGCCTCAAAGGTGCGGACACCTGCCTGGTTCATGAAATTGTTTGTGTCAATCACGATACCGGCGTACATCGCATCCGCCTCCGCCGGCTTGATCTTGATGCCGTCGTCGCCGATATACTGCAATACCTCGGCTACCATCTCACACGCCGAAGACGCATACGGCTCGACATAAGATAACACCGCATTGTCGATGATCTCGCTGCTCTGGCGGTGATGGTCGAGCACCACGATCGTTTTGATCTGCTTGAGCAGTTCCGGTGCCTCCGTGATACTCGGGCGGTTGACATCAACCACAACTAACATCGTGTTGGAATCCGCCCACTCTGCCGCTTCCTCGCCGGTTAAGAACAGATCCTCCGGGTAATCAGAGCTGTTTTCAAACCGCGCCATCATCGGTTTCACGGAAGAATTGACCCCATTGATGACGATCCGCGCCTTTTATTAAAGAGGTCGCAATCCGCCAGATACCAATCGCCGCACCAAAGGAATCCGTATCGCCGATCTTGTGTCCCATGATCAGCATCTTATCCTTCGTATCCATCAGCTCGCGCATCGCATGCGCTTTGACACGCGCCTTGACACGGGTCGTTTTTCCAGCTGCTGCGATTTGCCACCGTAATAGCGGATCTTCGTGCCATCCTTGACAACCGCCTGATCGCCGCCGCGTCCCAGCGCCATATCAATCGCCGTTCTCGCATACTCATAGTTGCGGATGTAGCTGTCGCCATTCATACCCATACCGATACTCAGCGTGACAGCCATATCATTTCCGATATTAACCGTCTTGACATCCTCCAGGATCGAAAGCGGCTCTCCTGAATCTCTTTCGTGTACTGCTGCTTGATCACAAACAGATACTTGTCATTTTCCAGCTTCTTGACGATACCTTCCATCGCCATGAAATACTTCGTAATTTTCCGGTCAATCAGGGCAACCAGCAGGGAACGGCGTACCTCCTCGACACTCTCCAGCGCCTCGTCGTAGTTGTCGAGATAGATAAGTCCCGCCACCAGACGCTGATTGTTGATCTGCTGCTTGCAGCGCAGAATCTCCTCATCGCAGAGATACAGCACTAAAGCATCCACCGCTGTCCTCGTCCACCGCGCCAAGCTTCATACCTTCCGTCTCGCTCAGCGCCACCTGCTGGATATCGATCCGGTAAAATCTGCCGTCAAATGAAGAATGAACGCTCGTTTTCGTCCATCTCATCCAAAATTCCCGCGTCAGTTCCGGAAAGACCGCCGCGATATTCTTACGGCAGTTTTATCTTCCCCGACGATCTCCGAAAGTGGTTCAACCAGAGAAATGTCCCTCTGTGTCCGCGATGGCATACGGCACCGCCATCTCATAGAGGAGCTGTTTCTGCACCCATACTCCGCCGAAAACTCCACCAGTCCGCCCATCAGACGTTTTCTCCGGTATATGAACAGCCAGAGTGCCACCAGCACATATATAACCGTAAATCCGGACATCACAAGACCGGCAGCCGGGCTCACAATCCCAACTGCCAGGTTCGCCGCCAACAGGAATACCGACAGTATGATCGGCCACTGCAGATACGTCCGCAGCTGACCTCGTATTTTCATATTTTCTTTCATCTCATTCTCCCGTGCATACAATGTTGCTGTCCATGTGCCGGTTTTCAAAATACCTGCCATGAGCAGTAACGATAAAGCAACAAAATGACTTGATGCCTTATTATAGCATAGTGAGGGATTCGTCCAGACAATCCCCATTGACAAACCAGAGCCGCCGTGCTAGTTATTGTGCACGCATACGTGTACAGTAACTAGCGCTCATATATCTTTACGAAATGCTTTATATGCTTTAGTCTCGGCTATAAAGTTGGTCGAGCTAGTAATAAGACACAAAATAACCGCCCGGTCCTGCAAACTTGAGCGGTTATTTTTAACTTATCATTTAAAGGGTCCAACCGTCTATCGGTGGATCCTTTATATATAGATAACATAACTACAAAAATTTCAATCATCTTCTTTGCATTTGTTATCTTAGATATCCTCATATCGACTGCATGAAACTATAAATGCCACTCTTCTTTTACTTACCGCCTGGCAAATCAACTCCACGCACTTCTCAATTCCCAAATCTCCACTGTTCAGCATCAGATCATAGTTTTCTCTGTCGCCCCAGCGCTGATTCGTATAGTTTTCATGAGTAGATCCGGCGGCGTTTGTCGGTCTGGTGCATAAATTCATCAATATGCTCTTCCAGATCCCCGTACTCATCAATCGCGCGGCGAAGCCGGATATCACGATCCGCATAAACAAAGACACGCAGTACATCCGGACGGCTTCTCAGAATATAATCGGCACATCTGCCGATGAATACGCAGCTTCCGCGCTTTGCCGCCTCCTCGATCGCCTTCTTCTGCGCCACATAGATCTGCTCTGTCAATGGCAGTTCACTGAGCTTCGGCTCCTTCGGATAGGAAAGTCCATACAAAGTTCCCATCGCGAAATTGTAAAGCAGGCTATTTGTCAGGCGCTGCTCACGATCCGCAATAATTTCCGCTGGAAAACCGATCTCCTTCGCAGCAGCATCGATCAATTCCTTATCATAAAATTCCATTCCCAGTTTTTTAGCCGCTGTCAGACCAATCTGACGACCTCCGCTTCCATATTCACGACTGATAGTGATAATCTTTTTCTCCATACAACTGCCTCCTCCCTGTTCCTCCGGGGACTCCCTCTTTTTCTGTCTTTAGTATAACATATGCCTCAAAATTGTTCAAGTTTAGTCGCATATCCTTCTTATTTTTCTGCATCTTATTCCATATATGTAATTATTTCTGTTTTCTCTTGCTTTTATTTTTCTCTTTTCTTCTTACTTTCTATAAAATTCCAACTAACTTCTTCGTTTCATTCACAAAAAAGATGGGTGAAAGCGTTTTATGTATTCCACTTTCACCCATCTGGTCTTCATTTTAAATTATCATTTTATCTAAACTGTCGTTTTTACAGCCAAACTCTTTTTAGTCTCCTAACCGGTAAATTTCCCGGCGCAGCTTCGGTCCGATCAAAGCTGTGAAAATGATTTTGACTGCATCGCCCGGCAGATACGGGATAACGCCCACAGCCAGTCCGGCTACAAAGGTCATGTTAAGCTGACCTGCCAGCCATACCGTTCCGAAAATATAGCAAATTGCCAGTCCCAGTACCATGCCAACGATATGCAGGGCTACTTTGCCCGGAAAATGATCTACGAAAAATCCAACAATCAGCGCCATCAGGATAAATCCGACGAGATAGCCGCCGGTCGGTCCTGCCAGTTTACCGACTCCTGCCGTAAAGCCGGAAAATACCGGAATGCCCACCATGCCAAGCAGCATATAAATCAGGTAACTGATCGTGCAAGCTTTCATTCCCAGCACATATGCCGCCAGATAAATAGCAAGGTTTGTAAAGGAAATCGGAACCGGGCTGAATGGAAGCGGAATCGAGAGTGGTCCCAGAATACAGGTTACCGCCGTCATCACGCCAATCAGCGCCATCCGTTTGGTTGTAAAGTAAGGTTTGTGCTCCGCTTCTGCGGAAAGTGTTTTACTCATGATATGGATACCCCTTTTTTATAATGTGAATCCCATCGACGCCAGCATCTCCTGGTCTTCGCTGATGCGGTTTCCGGAGGTTGTCAGCATATCTCCGGTGATGGCTGCGTTTGCGCCGGAACGAAATGCCTGTTCGCCGGAATGTTCCATTGAATTTCGTCCTGCTGCCAGACGGACCATCGCGGTCGGATTGATATAACGGAAAATGGCAATCGTCCGCAAAATCTCATCCTCCGAAAGCGCTGCCTGATGTTCCAGCGGCGTGCCCGGAATCGGACGCAGGATATTGATCGGAATTGACTTGATCCCGAGCTCGCTCAGCGTGATCGCCATGTCGATCCGGTCTTCCCAGGTTTCTCCCATGCCGATGATGCCGCCGGAACAGACGGAAAGTCCTGCCGCCTGCGCGCGCCGGATGACCTCCAGCTTGTCCTCAAATGTATGTGTTGTACAGATATTCGGGAAATTTCTCCGGGAAGTCTCAATATTGGCATGATACCGTCCCACGCCCGCCTCTTTCAGACGGTTGAAATCTTCCTGTGACAGAAGTCCGTGGGAGGCGCAGAGCTCTACCTTGCATTCCTTCTTCATAGCGCGGTATGCCCGAAGCGCCTTCTCCATCTCCGCTCCCGTCAGCGCACGTCCCGCCGTCACGATGGAGTAACGATGTACTTTCTTCGCCTCATGACGCTTGCAGTCCTCCAGAATCTCCTCTGGCTCCAGAAATGGATATTCTTCCACCTTCGTATGATGACAGGCTGACTGCGCGCAAAACTTGCAGTCCTCGCCGCAGCGTCCGCTTCGTCCATTAATGATAGAACACAGATCCACATGATTTCCGCAGAGCTCCTTCCGGATTTTATCAGCTCCCGCACAAAGCTCATCCAGATCCTCACTCAATAAAAAGCTTAAATCCTCGCCCCGTTTCAGACGGCGTCCTTTTATAATATCTTCTGCCAGTTGTAAACTCATATCTTCTACTCCTTATCAAAATCAAAACACTTTTTCTCTAGTTATCCTTCGGTCAAATTCAAAAATATCCCATTTTTCTCATTTAGCTAACTTTCGCTATTATAAACCGTTGATTTTTAAATGTCAACATGACAAATTGATATAGTTTACATTCTGGCATCTGCTAAATCCAAAAAACCTGCATTTTTCCAGATATTCTCCAGCTATTTTCCAGACTCATGGCAGCAAAAAAAATGTGCCTTGGCACATCCGGGCGTCTCGCGCGGTCGCTTGCGACAACCTACATCTTCGCACGAGTGCGCATCATTGGCACGTTAGTGCCTTTTTGTGTAATAGGGAATTTCCTATGAAACAAAGCTGCTGTCCGACAGGCATTCCCATCGTCCAGCAGCTTTGTCAGCCTTTATTTCTAAGTTTCGTAACTGTTCAGTATCTTCACAGCCACGCGCAAAAATCCATTAAAAATTTCCTACCTGATCGGCTCCAGTGCCCCCATGCTCCGTTTCAAAATTCCCTTCATATAGGCAATCAAAATCCCATAATTGGTCATCGGGATCTCCTGATCGGCAGCGCTGCGAAGACGGCTCTTCATCTCCCGCGCATTCAGCATACAGCCGCCGCAATGAACGATCAGCTTATAACCGGACACATCCTCTGGAAATTCCGTCCCCGATGTAAAATGAAACTCCGGCGCTTTTCCCGTGTACTGGCGGATCCAGTCCGGCAGCTTCTCCGTGCCGATGTCTCCGCACTGGCGATGATGCGTACAGCCCTCAGAAATAAGAATCGGATCTCCGTCCTGTATCATTTCCAGCGCTTTGGCGCCCTCCGCTGCCTGTTTCAGATCCCCCTTATACCGCGCAAACAAAATGGAAAGGAAGTCAGACGCACCTGCGGCGGCGTCAGCCGGTCTACCAGCGGAAATACCTGGCTGTCCGTGATTACCAATGCCGGAGCTTCTTTCAATTTTGCAAACGTCTCCGAAAGTTCACTTTCCCGGCAGACAAACGGCATCGCACCGATGTCCAGCAGATCCCGGATGACCTGCTGCTGCGGCAGAATCAGCCGCCCTTCGGCGCCGCCTTGTCAATCGGAACAACCAGAATTACCGTATCAAACGGTTTTACTAGATCAGCAGCCAGCCGTTTTTCATCCGTCTCCTGTGACGTAAGACGTGCCATTTGCTCTTTTAACTGCTGGATTCCTTCTCTCGTCCGGGCACTCACATAGGCGGTATGTTCCACAACCGGTTCCTGTTCCGATTTTCCCGTCAGCAAATCCATCTTATTGTAAACCACCAGATACGGGATTTCCTTCTTCTCAAACAGCCGGATCATCTCTTCTTCCCAGCTGCTGATTCCTTCCACCGCATCCACCACCAGGACTGCCAGATCCGCCTTATTTAAGACTTGACGAGTCTTGCCAACTCTCTTTAAGCCCAGCTCGCCCTCATCGTCGATTCCAGGCGTGTCGATGATAACCACCGGACCGATCGGCAGAAGCTCCATCGATTTATAGACCGGATCGGTCGTCGTCCCCGGATGTCCGACACGATCGCCAGCTCCTGCCCGGTCACCGCATTGACCAGACTCGATTTTCCCGCATTTCTCCGTCCAAAACGCGATATGTACCCGCTCGCCGGACGGCGTCTCATTCATTCCCATTTTGATCCTCCTGATTTAGTTAAAACCTGAAATCCCGCTGCCCTTTTCAATTTCAACCAGATTTTTCTCACGATCTCCTGCACTTTTTCTTTCGGAATCGAACCGATCTCCGCCTGAATCAGCTTCTCTCCAATCTCTTTCGTCCCCGGCGCCGCATAATCTTCCAGATACTCCTTGAGCGTCATCAGCGCATTCGGATGACAACAGTTCTGAATCTGCCCGCTCTTGCACAGGCTCATAAAGCGGTCGCCCGTCCGTCCTTCCCGGTAGCACGCCGTACAGAAGCTTGGGATATAGCCTAATTCCATCAGCCAGCGGACCCCTGGTCGAGTGTCCGGTTGTCGCTCACATCGAACTGCGCCGAATTTTCCTCCTCCGGCTCTTCCTCTGCATATCCGCCGACACTGGTGCGGGAACCGCCGCTGATCTGCGATACGCCCAGCCGCAGCACCCGCTCCCGACAGGCTTTGCTCTCTCTTGTTGAGATAATCATGCCCGTGTACGGAACTGCCACCCGGATGCAGGCTACGATCTTCTCAAAATATCGTCGCTGATGCCGTTGTCAAAGGTCGATGGGTCGATATCGTCCGCCCGGCGGATGCGCGGCACACTGATGGTGTGCGGACCAACACCAAAACTGCCTCCAGATGTTCCGCGTGCATCAAAAGTCCTGCAAATTCATACCGGTACAACTCCAGACCAAATAAAACGCCGATTCCTACATCGTCGATACCGCCCTCCATCGCGCGGTATCGCCTCCGTGTGATAACAGTAATTGTGCTTTGCGTCGGGTGCAGGCGCTCATAGCTCTCCTTATGGTACGTCTCCTGGAACAGGATGTACGTTCCGATTCCCGCCTCTTTCAGCTTCCGGTAATTCTCCACCGTCGTCGCCGCAATATTGACATTGACCCGGCGGATCGCCCCGTTTTATGCTTGATACTGTAAATTGTCCTGATACTGTCCAGCACATATTCAATCGGATTGTTAACCGGATCCTCGCCCGTCTCCAGCGCCAGACGTTTATGTCCCATATCCTGAAGCGCAATTACCTCCCGCCGGATTTCCTCCTGCGTCAGCTTCTTTCTGGCAATGTGCTTGTTTTTCATGTGGTATGGACAGTACACGCAGCCATTCACGCAGTAATTCGACAGATACAGCGGCGCAAACATGACGATCCGGTTTCCGTAGAAATCCTGCTTGATCTGGCACGCCAGCTCAAAGATCTCCTCCACCTTTTCCGGGATCTCGCAGTCAAGAAGCACTGCCGCCTCGCGGTGGCTCAGCCCTTTTCGAAGCCGCGCCTTCGCCAGAATCTGGTCAATCAGTTCCACGTTGTTTTGTTCTTCTCGGCATAGGAAAGAGTCTCTAAAATTTCCTCATGGTTGATAAATTCCTCTGCCTTTTGGGATGATGGGTTGTAATTGTAACTCATAATTTCTTCTCCTTTTCTTACAGGTCAGGATGATGGCTGTCATGTTTTCCTCCGGAATTTTCAATTTCAAAAATGCCAGCATGATCAGCCGTCCATCGCGTCCTTCCCCGTCAGTTTATTTATCTGTAAGCACCTTTCGATGCCAACAAACCAAATTGCAGACTTTTACCCCTTATAATCTCCCCGGTCGATGACTACCTCGTACCCGATGCTTTCCATGCGCCTCTTCATGCAGTTGATGCACTCCGCCGCCTCGTCTCCCGTGCAGATTTTATTGTCATAGAGCATATATTTGGCGCGCACCCCGACCGGAGACAGGTTCGGCATCACGACGTTTCCGCCTGCCAGAATCCCCAGTTCGCGTCCCATCGGATGAATCGTTCCGAGCGCTGTCGTCGCCGGAAGCAGCACTTTCGGCTTCAGCAGGCGAAGCAGCCCTAAAAGAAACAATGTCTCTTCCAACGTTCCTGCCGCCTCCCCGCCAAACGGAGTGTCGTGCTGCGGAATAAACGGACCGATTCCCACCATTTCCGGATCCAGTTCTTCGATAAAACGCATATCTCTCGCCAGACAGTGCGCCGTCTGGTGCGGCGAACCGACCATAAAACCGCATCCGGTCTGATAACCAAGCGCCTTTAAATCACGCAGGCACTGCATCCGGTGTTCAAATGACATCTCTGCCGGATGCAGGCTCGCGTAATGGCACGCGTCCGCCGTCTCATGGCGCAGCAGATACCGGTCCGCCCCTGCCTCTTTCCAGCGTTTCAACGTATCATACTTCTTTTCTCCGAGCGACAAAGTAATCGCACAATCTGGAAATCCTGCCCGGATCGCCTGCACCATCTCCATCACCCAGTCGTCCGTCATCGCCGGATCCTCACCGCCCTGCAAAACAAAGGTGCGGAATCCCAGCTGATAACCATTCTCACAGCAGGAAAGAATCTCCTCCCGACTCAGGCGGTATCGGCTTGCATTTCGGTTGCTCCTTCGGATGCCGCAATAAAGACAGTCGTTTTTGCAATAATTGCTGCACTCAATGAGTCCCCGCACATACACCGCTTTTCCGTACTCTCTTTCCCGGATGCAGCGTGCTTTTTCAAAGAGGTAGTCCGCCAGCTCCGGTGAACGTCCCTCGATCAGACTGACCCACTCATCCTCCGTCAGGGACTCCCCCGCTTCCAGACGGTCAATCAATCTCTTTAATTCTGTAATCGTTTCTATCTGTTCAGCGCCTGGACGAACCGCCTCCCGCCACCAGTCAGACGGTCGAAGTCCCGCGCGTGTAAAATCTGCCATTCCGCCACCTCGTTTTCATTCCTGTGCTTCCGGTGCCTTCGAATACAGCGCCTTCGAAGAAATCCCCCGCAGCATCCCCAACTTCCCGGACAGCGCACTGATCACATCACCCGGCGCGTCAATCACGACGCTGATAATATTCACGTTCCGTTTGTGGTAAGGAATCCCCATCCGCCCTACGATATACTGCCCGTACTGGTGCAGCACCTTATTCAACTCTTCCGTATCTCCCGTCTGATCGACCACAATACCGATCACGGCAACTCTTGATTCTGTCTCCATGTTTTTCCCTCATATCTTCCTGTTTATCTGTCCAAATTTTTCTCTCCAACAGATACCATTTCAAATATCTCTCTAAAAACCATGCTGCGATCCTGTCCTGCAAAATCTTCCATCCACAGGCACCACTTTTTCCAGCCCCGCCTTTCTATAGAGCAAATGGATCAAAAAGAGCCCGCGCAGACGCGGACTCCATCCATCTCAAAAAGGGTATACGAATCTCCATGAATCGCTCCCCTTTCCTTCAAGACCCGTCTCAAACGTCAGCATCGCTTTTCACCACTTCCAGCATCGCCGGAACACTCGATTATTTCTGTTCCATTCCTTTTTGAAAGGTATCTACTGCCTCGCAAATCGGAATACTTGATAAAAGCGTATCACATTTACTGTAAAATTGCAAATAACACTTATATGCTTCCCCATAAAATGCTTCCCCATAAAAAACGGGCGTCGCCGATTTTCCACTCCAAAACCAGCAACGCCCATCTTCCATTTTCCTAATTATTTCTTACAGAATCTTCCCATACCGTCCCAAAAAGCTCTTCGTTCTCTCATTATCCGAAGCAAACACCTTCTCCGGCGCGCCCTCCTCGACGATGAGTCCGTCTGCCATGAAGATCACGCGGTGGGAAATATCTTTCGCAAACGCCATCTCATGGGTAACAATCACCATCGCGATGTGCAGATCCGCTAACGACTTAATAACCTTCAATACTTCTCCCGTCAGCTCCGGATCCAGTGCGGAGGTCGGCTCGTCGAAAAACAGAATCTTCGGATTCAGTGCCAATGCACGGGCGATCGCCACACGCTGGCACTGACCGCCGGAGAGCTGGTACGGATAATAGTCCTCCTTATCCTCCAGACCCATTTTTTTCAGAAGCTCGCGCGCCTCTTTATAAACCGTCTCCTTGTCGCGCTTCTGCACATGGATCGGCGCGTCAACGATATTCTTCAGCACAGAATAATGCGGGAACAGGTTAAAATTCTGGAATACCAGACCGTACTGGCTGCGGATCTCCTTCATGTCCTTCTTATCCGCATAGCTGACCTTGCCATCCGCGCCCGTCCAGGCTGCTCTCTTTCCTAAATATACGATCTCGCCGTGGTCCATCGTCTCCAGCATCGTCGCGCAGCGCAGAAGCGTCGATTTACCCGAGCCGGACGGTCCGATGATGGACACGATCTCGCCCTCGCCCACACTCAGTGAAATATCCTTTAAAACCGACAGATCGCCGAATGATTTTTCCACATGATTTAATTCTAACAGGTTCATTTTCCACATTCCTCCCGCTTCTATCGGTAATAATCCAGCTTTTTCTCAATCCATTCCATTGCAACCGCCACAACCAGATTGAAAATATAGTAAAAGACGGCTGCTGCCACAAACGGCATCATATTCGTCTGGGATGCCGCCAGCGCCTTGGCGATTGAGAACATCTCCGCCACGCTCAACGTAAACGCCAGAGACGTATCTTTTACCAGCGTGATGACCTCATTCGTCACCGACGGAAGAATCCGCTTGATTACCTGCGGCAGGATGATCTTGAAGAAGGTCTGTGCCTTTCCATAACCCAGAATCTCCGCTGCCTCATACTGTCCGACCGGCATCGACTGGATGCCGCTGCGGTAAATCTCGGCAAAATATGCCGCATAGTTAATGACAAAACCGATGAAGGTAGCCCACAGACGGTAACTGCTGCCGACTTTGATGCGGAACAGATAATACGGTCCAAAATACACCACCATGAGCTGCAGCATCAGCGGCGTGCCTCGCATAATCGAAATATATACTTTTACAATCGTCTGGATCAGCTTGTTCTTCGACATACGCCCGAACGCGATCACGAGTCCTAACGGAAGTGAAAATAGCAGTGTGATCACAAAAATCTGTGTGCTGACTGCCATACCACCCGCAAGCTGTGTAATCATCTGCTGGAGTGTCATCTTACCCATAATTATTCCATACCTGCTTTCTAAAATGTAGATTCGTTACTGTTCACGCATACGTGCCCGGTAACGGAATGTGCTGTGACTTCACAGTTAAACACATAAACCGCGAATGGGGACTGCCATGAAATCATTCACAGCCGTCCCTATTCCTATTATTTAATAATGTTTCGTTTTTACAATCAACGATTAATTACTATTTGCCGACGGTAGTTACGTCCTTGCTAAACCATTTCTCAGAAACTTCCTGTAAGGTTCCATCCTCTGCCATCTCTTCCAGAGTGCTCTGAACTTTATCTCTTAACTCGGTGTTGCCCTTCTTGAAGCCTACGCCGTATTCTTCCTCAGAAAGGGAATCGTCCAGAATCTTGAAATCAGCGTTTCTCTGCTGAATCTGATAGCCAGCTACGATTACGTCCATCGCAATGGCATCAACGGCGCCCTGCTCCAGATCCATGAATGCGGTGTTGTAATCAGCGGTTGTCAGAAGCTCCTTGAAAGTAGCGGTCAGTTCCGGTGCCTCTTTTAAAGCTGCCTCTGCGGAAGAATCTGCCTGAACCTCTACGATCTTGCCTGCCAGATCCGCCTGGCTGTTGATATCCGAATCATTGGCTACGACAAATACCTGCTGGTTTGCCATGTACGGCTCAGTCCAGGTGTAATCATCCTCACGACCCGTCATCGTAAATCCATTCCAGATGCAGTCGATATTGCCGGACTCAAGCTCCATATCTTTAGAATCCCAGGCAATCGGCTGTGCCTTATATTCCAGACCCAGACGTTTTGCAACTTCCTGTGCCAGCTCCAGGTCAAATCCGGTGTACTCGCCGTCATCGCCTACAAATCCCATCGGCGGGAAATCCTGATCGAAGCCAACAATCAGAGTGCCGCCGTCGGTTGTCTTCGCCTCTTCTGCGGTGGTTTCCTCTGCCTGGCTCTCAGCCGCCTCTGTGTCTGCTGCGGTTGTCTCTGCTGCGCTGTTGCTGCTGCCACATGCGGTCATGGAAAGTGCCATTACTGCAGCCAGCGCTGCGCTCACAAATCTCTTTTTCATAATTAGTGTCCTCCTCATTTTCAGACAGTGGAAGCCGTTCTCCCTTTGCCGGTTTCCGTCTCGCTTTTTAATATGCTACCATATTAGCATACTAAAGCATCTTTGTAAAGCACTTATTTTTGAAATTTGTCTTTTTGTGTAATAGGGAATTCCATGGAATTTCCTATTATACAAAAAGGGATCCCACATGATCTCTCACATGGAATCCCAATCATTTTTATCCTCAATAATTGAGTGAAATTTGAGTAAAAATCTTCTTTTACCCTTAAAAAAACCTTATTTTACAAGGATTACTCGCAAACATACGGCATCAGGGACAGATGTCTTGCTCTCTTGATAGCTACAGTCAGAGCTCTCTGATGTTTAGCACAGTTGCCAGTGATACGTCTCGGAAGGATTTTTCCTCTCTCGGATACGTATCTCTTTAATTTATTTGTATCTTTGTAATCGATTTCGCCGTTCTTCTCGCCGCAGAATACACAAACTTTTTTTCTTCTACGCATACCGCCTCTTCTGATCTTGGAAGCGTCTGTTTTATCGCCTTTATTGAATGCCATTGGTCTTTCCTCCTTCACACACATCAGCCTGATGGCGCTCTCGCGCACTCCGTCCGCCGGGGGACCGATTCCCGAACCTAGTTGAACGGAAGGCCTTCGTCTTCTACTCCATCAGGAATATTCATGAATCCATCGCCGATTGCGCTGGACGGAGCCGGGCGCTCTGCCGGACGGTAACCGCCGTCGCTGTTGCCAGATGCCGCATTCTTGCTCTCTGCAAATTCCTGATCCTCTACAATCACTTCTGTCGTATATACTTTCTGGCCGTCACGATTGGTATAGCTGCCAGTCTGAATTCTTCCGGTTACTACGAGCTTGGTTCCCTGATGAAAATACTTCTCAGCGAATTCGCCTGCTCTGTCAAATGCAACACACGGAATGAAATCCGCTGTCTGTGCGCTGTCGTCTCCGTTTCCGCCTCTGCGGCCTCTGCGGTCTACTGCCAGCGTGTATCTGGCGATTGCCATAGCTCTCTCGCCCTGAGAGTATCTCACTTCCGGATCTCTCGTTAATCTGCCCATCAGAATTACTTTATTCATACGATCACTCTTTCTTTATCTACTCTTACGCATCCTGTCTTACGCATAAGTATCTGATAACCGGCTCCATGATGCGGATGTGGTTCTCCACCTCATTCGGGCATACGGAATCAGACTCGAAATGTACGAAGTAGTAGAATCCTTCTTTCATTTTCTGAATCTCGTAAGCAAGTCTCTTCTTGCCCCATTCATCAATGTCAGTTACTGTACCGCCGAAACGTGTGATGTAACCTGTTACTTTCTCCATCGCTGCGGCTCTCTCTTCGTCCTCGAGTTTTGCGCTAAGAACAACTGCTAATTCATATTTGTTCATGCTCTTTCTTACCTCCTTGTGGTCACTGACCCCCTGACTCCAGCAGGGAGTAAGGATTTTTGTGTTATATATTACCGAATATCTATGATACCAAAAAAGGAACGGCTTGGCAAGCACTTTTTCGAGATTTTCTATGTAAATTTTCTCGTTTTTTCCGGGCTTTCTGCCCCTTCTTGCAGCATTCTTTTACTGGCTGCCAGATCATGAAGCTGCCTGCATCTGTACGCCCACCCGCCGCTCTTATTCGGGCTTCTCTCCCGCTTTTTTCAATCCTCTGGTACTCTTTTCTACCAATGGTCGTGCCATCATCACCTGATGCCCGCAGCCGGCACATTTCAAACGGAAATCCGCGCCAACCCGCAGGATCTCCCACTCATGGCTGCCGCACGGGTGCGGCTTTTTGAGTTTTACAATATCTCCAACCTCGTATACCATTTCCTCTCTCCCCTGTTACTACCTTATACTCCGACCGCGTCCCCCAGCACCTTCCCGATGCTGTCGCTGATAACCAGATCCGCCTGACCATCGCGCGAGGTCGCTGATTTATTGATCAGAACCAGTTTATTTCCATGATAATAATCAATCAGCCCCGCTGCCGGGTACACCACCAGCGAGGTGCCGCCGATGATCAGCATATCTGCCTTGCGGATATGGGCAATTGACCGCTCAATTACCTCATTGTCCAGTCCTTCCTCATACAGCACGACATCCGGCTTGATCACGCCGCCGCAGCCGCACTTCGGCACGCCCTTCATCTTCAAAATATCATCCAATCCGTAAAACCTGCCGCAGCGCGTACAATGGTTGCGGAGCACCGATCCGTGCAGCTCCAGCACCTCTTTGCTGCCTGCTGCCTGGTGCAGCCCGTCGATATTCTGGGTAATAACCGCTTTCAGCTTTCCTTCCTGCTCCAGCTTCGCCAGCGCCAGATGCGCCCGGTTCGGCTTTGCATTCGAGAACAGCATCTTATTGCGGTAAAACCGGTAAAATTCCTCTGGCTTTCTCATATAAAAGCTGTGGCTTAAAATCGTTTCCGGCGGATAGTCATACTCCTGATGGTACAGCCCGTCCGTGCTTCTAAAATCCGGGATATTGCTCTCGGTCGAAACACCCGCCCCGCCAAAATACAATATAATTTGACTCATTAATCCATTTTTTAATGTGTCTGTCTCTCCCATCTGACGCACTCTCTCCTTTTTCTGAAAACATAAAAGCGGTTGCTATTAGTTTACATGAAATCAGCACATTCTCTATCCTATACAATTACAGCACGCACTCTACACGATCTCATCCAGATACACGCCGTTCACCGTATCCACCTGTGCCAGAATCTCTGCCAGCCCCTTATTTTCAAGCTGTCCGCCCCAGATTTCTTCCGCTTTCCGGCAGCCAAACAGCCAGCTCACCAGCTCTTCCGGCTTCGTCTCCAGCCATATGGAAACATTTTCCGTGCAGCCGCAGGTATCCGGCTCCGGTTTCCGCGCCTTCAGGCTGGAACCTGTCTCCCAATCGTCCAGACAAACTCACGTTGTTCATTTCCAGAATCGGATCATTCATACGGATGCCCAGTGTGAGCATACGTTTTCTTCTCCCTGCTGCTCTGCCTGTTTTAAGCCAAATGCCGCCAGCAGCGCCCCGATATTCGTCAGGCGCGCCATATTCCACGGCTTCTCGCCCGTCTTGACCGTGTATGCGTCCTCCGCATACAAAAGCCGGTGTTCACGGACTTCCCAGCCCCAGTAGGCATCCAGGCCAACCAGCCTGCCGTCCTGTTCCAGAAATTCCAACGTGCCATTTTCAGAAGCCAGCTCCTTGATGAGACGGCTCACATACGCCGCATCCCGGCGCGTATACATCTCATACCGTGCGCCCAGCCACTGTTCCATATAGACGGCAGCCCGCCCGCAGTCCTCCGGAGTATCCTGGCACACCGTGCGCGTCAGCGTCTGTTTCGCCTTCTCGGTCAGCTCATAGGATGCCACATTTCCGATGAAGGTAAATCCCATCGGCGCATACACAGCCGGGTTGACCGGGACAGATACGTGATCGGCTTTCCGGCTGCCTCCTCGTCGTGAAGCATTTTCACAAATACGTCCCGAAATGTCCTTCGCGGCGGCGGCTCTCCTCGGTCGCCACCCCGACCAGATAATCGAGCTTCCAGAGGCGTCCACGCAGCTTCACCGCATACGGATTGTACTGCACCATCGAAATCAGAAGTCCATTATCCTTTTTCACCAGAATCTCGTTATCCTTCGTCTTTTCCTTATAATAATACTCGATAAAACTCTCCGAATCTTCCGGGAAACACATATGCCAGAGATGCTTCGTCTCGTCCTTATCCTCCGCGTCCAGATACGTCAGCACACTTCCCGCCGTCGTATTGGCGATCTGCTCCGCCCAGTGATAGCCCTTGCTGCCGTTTAACAGCTGTTCTACCAGATATTTGCGTGCATAATCCGCCGGATAATACGTCATTTTCGCCTTCCGGAGTCCCTCTAATCCCATATCGTCCTCGCGGTTGACCCACTCAGCCTCAGGAAATTCCTCTATCAGGAACTGTTGGTTGATAAACTGGTACAGACCGTTGATCTCCGGGTTTGCCTTCTCAATATGGATAACCGCCATATGTTCCACCGGATTGTAGCTTCCGATCGTAAATGCCTCCATCTGACCGTCGATATACACGCCGCCCATGTGGATGCTGAATTCTGAACAATTTTTCAGAATATCATGAATGCCCTTTACCTCGTAATCGAGATGTTCCTCGACCTCCTCGCCCTTCTGCTGTCTCCAGCGGTCCAGAAAAACCCAGACATCGTGGCTGTCCGAACAGCACAGACGGCGGTACTCATAACGCCCCTCATATTCGCGCTTAAATGCGTTGACGCGGTTTTTCTTCTTATGCAGTTTCTTTCCCGCCAGGGAACGCATCGCATCGCCGTTGTAGAGATAATCCCTCGAATCGACCTGCTCTTCCACCAGATATTTGTCCTCCGGCAGATTTAAATATTTCACTGCATACTCATCCGCCAGATTGATAACCAGCGGATATCCCAGTTCTTCATTAAAATACTCCTCAATCGCCGCAAACGCCCCCGGCAGGTCTTCCTCCCGGCAGAGCGGCATCGCGGAAAAACAACGTCCTTCATTCTCCATCAGCCATAAAAGCGCCTTATTTTCCCAGATTGCATAACGGACATTATAATAATCTTTCCAGACATAGCTCTCCAGAAATACGCTGTCGCACGTCATATTGTGGCGCATCGCGTAAAACGGAAGCATCTCCTGGATACTGTTAACTTCAATTTTTTTAAACTCTAAACTCATGAAACCTCCTGTGTAAAATCAAAGTGGGTTTTATTTGACTTCTCATATTATACCATAAATACTAAATTCAGCTATCGCCTTTGGCTCTGCTTCATTAAGTATTTAGGTATGACTCGCACTAAGCTCGAAAACACCTCGCTAAGTGCTCATATTATACCACAAATTTCCTACTTAAAAACAAGGATTTTCTTCCCTTGACCCTATAATTATTGTAGACATTATAGTTATTTCTGATAAACTATACTCAGAAAATGATTTCTACGACGTTTTCTTTCTGACAGCCGACGGCAGAGTCATCTATTTTACCAGAAAGACGAGGATTTATTCATGGAAAGAATCTCCTCCGGCAGTGTGCTGAAAACAGTTATCTATTTCTCCCTGCCATATTTGTTATCTTATTTTTGCAGACACTCTACGGCATGGCGGATCTGTTTATTATCGGGCAGTTTGGAGGCGTGGATGGGACGACGGCGGTCTCGGTCGGCAGTCAGGTCATGCATATGCTGACGGTTATGATCGTTGGTCTGGCGATGGGCGCAACGGTTCTCATCGGACGCGCGGTCGGCGCGGTGACCGGAAGCTTGCGGCGCGCGGCATCGGTAACACGATTTCCTTATTTGCAGGTCTGTCCATTCTTCTGACCGGACTTCTGCTGACGGCGGTTCACGGCATTATCAGGCTGCTGTCTGTCCCAGAGGAAGCGGTAAACGGCACCGCGGCATATCTGATGATCTGCTTTGCCGGCATCCCGTTCATCACCGCCTACAATATCATCAGCTCTATTTTCCGCGGCATGGGCGACTAAAAGTCCGATGTATTTCGTTGCAATCGCCTGTATTATCAATATTGCGCTTGATTACCTTTTAATGGGCGTGTTTTCGCTCGGCGTCCGGCGCGGCGCTCGGCACGACCCTGTCACAGATGTGCAGTGTCCTGATCGCCCTGGTCGTAATCATTAAAAACGGATGTTTCCGGGTTTTCGTCTCCATGACCTCCATCCACATAAGACTACCATAGCCTCCATCCTGCAGGTCGGAATCCCAGTTGCAGTTCAGGACGGCTTTATACAGGTTTCTTTTCTGGTTATTACCATGTTTGCCAACCAGCGCGGATTAAATGATGCGGCGGCGGTCGGAATCGTTGAAAAGCTGATCGGAATCCTGTTTCTGGTTCCATCCTCGCTTCTCTCCGGTTTCCGCCCTCTCCGCTCAAAACCTGGGCGCCGGAAAACCTGAGCGTGCCCGTCAGACGCTGCGCTACGCGATCTGCATCACATTTTCTTTCGGGCTGATCATCGCAATTGCCATGCAGTTTGCTGCCGGTGCCGCCGTCTCCCTCTTTACTGATGAGGCAGAGGTTGTCCGGCTCGGAACCCAGTATATGAAGAGCTATGTGCTGGACTGCATGATCGCCGGTATCCATTTCTGCTGCAGCGGTTTCTTCTGCGCCTGCGGACTGTCCGGGCTGTCGTTCCTGCACAACTGCATCTCGATCGTGGTAGCGCGCATCCCGCTGGCATGGCTTGCCTGCCGCTATTTCCCAGAAACACTGTATCCGATGGGACTCGCAGCGCCGAGCGGATCTCTCATCTCCGTTGCCATCTGCCTGATTGCATTGCGGTGGATTAGGCGGCATCCGGAAAAGCTGGTTATGAATTTACATCCAGTTGAAACAGAATAAATGCTGCATTCCCATCTGGATCTTAAAACTTCCATCCGCCAGTTCGACAAGCCTCTGACGGAAACAGCGGTCTGGCTTGGAACGGTTGGTGTCGGCATTTCGCTGGAAGCTCCCTCCGTTCCGGGCACAGACAAATGGCAGGAAACTACCTGCATGGTTGTCCGCTTTCGCGGCAGCCATCAGGAAGCTCCTGCCCCCATATAAAACTCTTCTGCAATTTATCTGGGAGCATTCTCTCCCCATCACCGGATTCTACCGTGAGATCACCCGCTTACTTTTCCCGCATCTCCAGCAGTCTCCACGCCTTCTTATTCTGGACTTCCAGCACGGAACCACAATATTCACACTTTTTCAACCCCAGCTTCTGAATCGGTGCACCGCAGTTTGGACAGATAAGCGAAACCGCTGCCCTGCTGTTTTCGCATCCTCATAGACATACACCAGTTCCGTCTCATAAACTGTCTGAATCAGATTCGAATGCAGTTCTGACTGCATCTCAGGCGTTTTCTCATATTCAGTCATTTCCTCATACTCGACCGCCGACTCACAGAATCCGGCAGAGTCCTTTTTCCTTCTGATAGCGGCTGATGACCGTCCGGTGGATATGTACCTTCTGATACTCTTTTTCCAGTTTTTCTCAATTCTGTCTCGATCTGAGTCTTCCACTCGCTCCAGTTAAACTCCGGGAAATCTTTGCAATCTGCGGCAGGCACAGCCGGTCCATTCCCGCCAGCGAACGCGGTTTGGATGCGTCTGGCTGCGTCAAATCACCTTCCGATAAATGCTTTGCCACATACCGAAACACCTGTACCTCCGGCGTACTCGCCAGCTGCCGTATTTTCCTCTTTATTTTGCGGTAAATCCACCAGACAAGCGCTGCCGCAATCAAAATGCCAATGATCCACCCTATCGTTTCTGTCCGCACCGCTGCCTCTCTTTCTATGTTACTGCACACACGTGACCAGTCACTTTTCTTTATCTCTATTCACACGCATGGCATACCACAAGCTGATTTTGCCGCTCCCCTTATTCCAGAACGGCAAAATGCACGCATGATACTTAAACCTGATACTCCTTATTCCGCCTTGCTCGCAGCCTTGTCGCTCATCGCCTTTGAATTTACCATGATCCGCAGATGGTTCGCCGCATTTGCCCTTCTCATCGTTTACTTCAATATCAAACCACATTTTCCGGCGCTCAATGCTGCGGAGTTTTGCAGTCGCTGTTACCTTCATTCCCACCGGCGTCGGCGCCAGATGGCGGCAGTGAATCTCCGCTCCGACCGTCGTCTGTCCTTCCTCCAGATACGATTTCGCCAGTTCCAGCGCTGCCGCCTCCATCAGGGCCACCATATTCGGAGTAGACAAAATTTGGGAACCTGCGCTTCCGATTCGCTTTGCCGTCATCTCATCCGTTACTTCCCAGGTCAGGCTGTATTCCTGTAATTTTTCTGCCATTTCGCTTCCTCCATATTATAAAATAATTTTGTCGCGGCTATTTAAAATGCCGTTTCGTGAATGATTCTATTATAGCAGAAGATGTGAAAATCGGATAGCGCATCTTACTTTACAGCTAATCAAACAGTTAAAATTCCGAAAATTCTTGTAAAATAAAAGGAACCACCTTACGATGATTCCTTAGAGGCGACAACCAGATTTGAACTGGTGATCAGGGTGTTGCAGACCCACGCCTTACCACTTGGCTATGTCGCCATAAATGACCCCAACGAGATTCGAACTCGTGTTACCGCCGTGAAAGGGCGATGTCTTAACCGCTTGACCATGGGGCCAGATATTAAATTAAAACTCCCGAGTAGGACTCGAACCTACGACAGCGCGGTTAACAGCCGCGTGCTCTACCGACTGAGCTATCGAGGAATAAAAGGTATATACCTTCAAACTGCACACTGAATTTCTTCTACTCTCTATCTTTCATCCTTCAGGAAATAACTTCCTCTTACCTATCCTTAACCATAACCTTTTGGTTAAGCCCTCAACCGATTAGTAACAGTCAGCTTCACGTATTACTACGCTTCCACCTCTGCCCTATCTACCTCGTCGTCTTCAAGGGGTCTTACTACTTGCGTATGGGATATCTCATCTTGAGGGGGCTTCACGCTTAGATGCCTTCAGCGTTTATCCCGTCCCGGCTTGGCTACTCTGCCATGAACTTGATAGTTCAACAGATACACCAGAGGCCAGTCCACCCCTCCTCTCGTACTAAGGGCAGCTCCTCTCAAATATCCTACGCCCGCGCCGGATAGGGACCGAACTGTCTCACGACGTTCTGAACCCAGCTCGCGTACCGCTTTAATGGGCGAACAGCCCAACCCTTACCTACTTCAGCCCCAGGATGCGATGAGCCGACATCGAGGTGCCAAACCACTCCGTCGATGTGAACTCTTGGGAGTGATAAGCCTGTTATCCCCAGGGTAGCTTTTATCCGTTGAGCGATGGCAATCCCACTTTATACCACCGGATCACTAAGTCCTAGTTTCCTACCTGCTCGACCCGTCGGTCTCGCAGTCAAGCTCCCTTATGCCTTTGCACTCTGCAAATGGTTTCCAACCATTCTGAGGGAACCTTTGAGCGCCTCCGATACCCTTTCGGAGGCGACCGCCCCAGTCAAACTCCCCACCTGACATTGTCCCACCTCCGGGTCACGGAGGTTGGTTAGAAATCCAGTACCACAAGGGTGGTATCCCAACAGCGACTCCGACAAGACTGGCGTCCTGTCATCAAAGTCTCCCACCTATCCTGTACATGCAGTACCGAATCCCAGTATCAAGCTAGAGTAAAGCTCCATGGGGTCTTTCCGTCCTGGCGCAGGTAACCAGCATCTTCACTGGTATTTCAATTTCACCGGGTGCATTGTCGAGACAGCGCTCAAATCATTACGCCTTTCGTGCGGGTCGGAACTTACCCGACAAGGAATTTCGCTACCTTAGGACGTTATAGTTACGGCCGCCGTTTACTGGGGCTTAGATTCAAAGCTTCGATTGCTCTAACCTCTCCTCGTAACCTTCCAGCACCGGGCAGGCGTCAGCCCATATACCTCACCTTTCGGTTTCGCATAGACCTGTGTTTTTGCTAAACAGTTGCTTGAGCCTATTCTCTGCGGCCACATCTCTGTGGCACCCTTTATCGAAGTTACAGGGTCATTTTGCCGAGTTCCTTAACAATGCTTCTCCCGCCGGCCTTAGGATTCTCTCCTCATCCACCTGTGTCGGTTTACGGTACGGGTACATATCACGCAATAGCGGCTTTTCTCGACAGCTCGAATCCCGGACTTCGCTACTTTAATTCGCTCCGCATCACGTCTTCGGCTTACTAAGCGGTTTTGCCAGCTTAGCACCTACCTCGCTTGCCCTGGTATCTTCATTCCCAGGTTCCGGTATCTCTCTGTGTCCCCACAGTTCTGATGATATGCAGTACAGGAATTTCAACCTGTTATCCATCGACTACGTCTTTCGACCTCGCCTTAGGCCCCGACTTACCCAGAGCAGATCAGCTTTACTCTGGAAACCTTAGATATTCGGCCTGGAGGATTCCCACCTCCATCTCGCTACTCATTCCGGCATTCTCTCTTCTTAACAATCCACAGCTCCTTATCGGTACTGCTTCGTCTCTGTTAAGAATGCTCCTCTACCAATGTATAATTACATTCCTAAGCTTCGGTGTTGTGTTTTAGCCCCGGACATTTTCGGCGCAGGACCTCTCGACTAGTGAGCTATTACGCACTCTTTGAATGTGTGGCTGCTTCTGAGCCAACATCCTAGTTGTCTTCGAAATCCCACATCCTTTTCCACTTAACACGCACTTTGGGATTTAGCTGTAGGTCTGGGCTCTTTCCCTTTTGACTACCCAACTTATCTCGTGCAGTCTGACTCCCATACATCATTTATACGGCATTCGGAGTTTGATATTCTTCGGTAGACTTTGACGCCCCTAGGAATTCAGTGCTCTACCTCCGCTAAACTAATACGAGGCTAGCCCTAAAGCTATTTCGAGGAGAACCAGCTATCTCCGGGTTCGATTGGAATTTCTCCCCTATCCACACCTCATCGCCACCCTTTTCAACGGATGTGCGTTCGGTTATCCATTCCCTTTACGGGAACTTCAACCTGGACATGGATAGGTCACCCGGTTTCGGTCTGCACATGCTGACTTTACGCCCTATTAAGACTCGCTCTCGCTTCGGCTCCGGGCTTTACTCCTTAACCTCGCCAGCATCCGCAACTCGCCGGATGTTCTACAAAAGTACGCGGTCGCACCTTAACGTGCTTCCACAGCTTGTAAACACAGGGTTTCAGGTTCTCTTTCACTCCCCTCCCGGGGTCCTTTTCACCTTTCCTTCACAGTACTATGCGCTATCGGTCACTAAGGAGTATTTAGCCTTGGGGTATTCCCTGAATTCCCGCAAGGTTCCACGTGTCTCGTGGTACTCTGGATCCTGCCGCTGCCTATCGCTTTCATGTACGAGGCTCTCACTCTCTCTGGCCGGGCTTCCCAGCCCGTTCCACTAACGAATCAGCTCACTTATGCAGTCCGTAACCCCAGCGTGCACGCACTCTGGTTTGGGCTCTTCCCATTTCGCTCGCCGCTACTTTGGGAATCGATGTTTCTTTCTCTTCCTCCGCCTACTTAGATGTTTCAGTTCAGCGGGTTCCCTTCCATACGTTATGTATTGGCGTATGGATGACTGAGGGCTTCTCAGCCGGGTTTCCCCATTCAGATATCTCCGGATCAATGGATATTTGCTCCTCCCCGAAGCTT